>Ga0116163_1001022_pt1 | contig 17926 bp, 21 predicted proteins | sample AD_UKC107_MetaG_FD_89889 | JGI IMG/M metagenome (GOLD analysis project Ga0116163, IMG submission 89889) | Active sludge microbial communities of municipal wastewater-treating anaerobic digesters from Hong Kong - AD_UKC107_MetaG | ecosystem: Engineered > Bioreactor > Anaerobic > Digestate...
CACCTGGGTCGGGCCCTCCATGTCCACTCACCACATAGAAAACCTTGTTTTTTAAACTATAATCTAGAATCTTGACCGAACTGTATTTTTGGCCAAATATCTTGTCAAATACATATTTATCCTCACTGCTTTTGGAGGGTTTTAATGGCTCATTACTCGTGTTATTTTTATCTAAATCAATATCACATTCTATCTCATGATATGGTACCCGACCCAGGTGCTATTTGCACTTCAGTGGAGGAAGATATGTGTGAGGACGAGTATGCCTACGATGTGTCATTGAGACTGGCTCGCGACCTGATGCAACACGGCGCTATCGTACACATGATTGTGCAAGATCCAAACGACGGCATCAGAGATGAACAATTTTTGGAATGTGACAAGGATGAAACCTGTATGAGCAACCAAATAATACCTTTGAACCAATTGGCTCGATTAAATCAAAGAGCAGCCGCCATCAATCAGCTCTATAAGAAATATAAATCTCAAGGTATAAATGATCAAAGAGCCATCATTATCCATGTAGACAGTCGGGGGAAGAATCAGAAGCAAGATGTATTTTTCTATCACTTAGAAGGAAGTAAAAGCGGGCAGAAAATGGCCGAAAACTTGCATAAGACCTTTGATAAAATGTATGATAAACATCAGAAAAACAGAGGCTACGAAGGATTTGTTGAGTCTCGAGGCTTGTACATGCTACGGAATACCTTGCCGCCTGCAGTGTATGTTGAGTTGGCTAATATTCGTAACAAATACGACCACAAAAGATTAATCTACGCATCTAATAGACAAGCGCTTGCCAATTGGATGTTTGAGGCTATAATAAAGTAAAATTCTATTCTTCTTCTGACTTGCCCGTAGTATCAGCAGCGAAGTATCCGTGAGATTTCAATTGATGAAACCACTTAATTATTTTTTTTACATCCTTAGGAAAGACACGGTCATCGTCGTATTTAGGAAGTATACTCTCGAAGTATTCCATTAATACCAGATTGTCGGATTTAATATCTACTGGTAAATTGCCAGATTTTTCTTCTTCCAGCATTTTGGAAAATATCTTTTTTAATTCTTCTGTGTCGTCGTAGGTGTAAATGGCTACGGTTTCCAGTGGGGTAAACTGATGCTTTCTTATGGAGTAAAAATTGCTTTTACCAGTCTCCAAATCACTGGCTACTAAACCATTGTTACGTGTCGTAACTAATTCAAATAATCCGGGCATACCCGAAATTGCTATTACATTAGCTAAATTCATTATGCGATTTTAAATTTGTTGCAAATATATTTTAAAATTAGAATTATGTGCAAAAAGGTGCAACGCAAGTTATATTATTGATTAATTCTTCGAACCTAAGCTTTATCTGTTTTTGTATACTGATTTCTAAATGATTTCCACCTCATTTTTAAGACTCCACCTAGTGCTTCCGAAATGATGGATAGATTCATCTTGGATTGGCCTTTTTCTCTATCTTTAAAGGTGATTGGTATTTCCTTGAGTTTGAATTCATTAACGTAGGCAGCATATTTCATTTCTATCTGAAATGCATAGCCGACGAACTCAATGGAATCCAAATTTATGTTTCTTAGCACCCCTGCATTGTATCCGACAAATCCCGCCGTCGCATCGTTGATGGGCATCCATGTGATTAATTTGACATAGTATGAAGCCCCTTTAGACAAAATTTTTCTATCCAAACCCCAATTTCTAAATCCTCCTCCCTGGACATAACGACTTCCAATAATCAAATCGGTGCCATTCTTTAATTCAGCGAGCAATCTCTCCAAATCGTTTGGATTGTGAGAAAAATCGGCATCCATCTCAAAGATGTAGTCATAATGGTGATCTAGAGCATATTTAAATCCATCTATATAAGCCGTGCCAAGACCCTTTTTGTTTTTCCGTTGAAGGAGATGTAATCTTTCGGTAAATGCGGACTGAAGTTCGATGACTTTATCGGCTGTACCATCCGGAGAATTGTCATCCACAATTAATATATCAAACGGAGTCGAAAGCTTGAAGACACTATTGATAATGGACTCAATGTTTTCAATTTCATTAAATGTCGGTATGATTACGACCTGTTGATTCAATTTTTGTGCTTTGTAATTAAGAAGCGAAAATAATTTATTTTTGTCATCTGAGCTTACAATTAGTACTCTTAATCTTTTGTTAATGTGACCGAATTCATATTTTTACCCTGTAAATGTTCTCTACTTTGCTTCACGCATTTTTTCATTTTGAAAAATTTTTTTTTAAAATTCAACGATTGAATAAACTTATGAAACAGACCATGTCTGGGATAATTATAACACAAAGTTGGGATGATTAAACTGGAGGGTTGATTTTTGACTAACAAACACTTTTATACATATGAAACGATTATTGTTTTTAGTTCTTGTTTTTACTTATAGCCTTTCTGCCACTGCACAAATTAGTTTTACAAATCTTAAGGATGTCTCATGTACTGAGGTTAAAAATCAGCAAAAAACCGGGACATGCTGGAGTTTTGCAACGACCTCATTCCTTGAATCGGAGCTCATAAGGCAGAATAAGATTAATTTGGATTTGTCAGAAATGTTCATCGTGAGAAACATCTATGAAGATAAGGCGATGAATTACGTTTTGAGGCAGGGTAAAGCCAATTTTAGTCAAGGAAGCCTAGCTCACGATCTGCTGAGAGTGGCAATAAAGGATGGGGTAGTGCCTCAGAAATATTACTCTGGCTTAGTCGATGGATATGAGGTGTACGACCACACAGAAATGGAAGCAGGACTTAAGGGATTTTTGGATGGGGTGACTTCGCAAAAGGAAGTATCTACGAAGTGGGATGAGGCGGTAGATGCCATACTAGATACCTACTTAGGAGCCGAACCAAAGGAATTCATGGTAGATGGTAAGTCTTATACACCTAAGTCATACGAAGAGAGTTTGAACATCAATCCAGAAGACTATGTGAGTATTACGTCATTTACCCATCATCCGTTTTATTCTAAGTTTATTTTAGAGATACCAGACAATTATTCCAATGGTAGCTTTTATAATGTCCCTTTAAAAGAATTAATGCAAATCATGTACAATGCCATCGATCAAGGATATAGTATAGCTTGGGATGGCGATGTTTCTGAAAAGGGATTTTCGGCGAAAGAAGGGATAGCCATTTTACCGGTCAATGAGTCCAATATCGATTTTTCGAAAGAGAATACAGAAATCACACCCAGTCAAGAGTTAAGGCAAGAATGGTTTCTCGAGTATAAAACAACCGATGACCACCTCATGCATTTGGTCGGAATTGCAAAGGATCAAAACGGAAAGAAATACTTCAAAGTAAAGAATTCTTGGGGTTCAAATGTGAGTGATTACAAGGGATATCTTTACATGTCCGACGCTTATGCCGAAATGAAAACCATGGCAATTATGGTAAACAAAAAAGCGATTCCGGCAGACATTTTAAGGAAAATGGGATTGTAAATGAAAGAAAAATAATGGGCTAAAAGATGTCCGTTAGACCAAGGATTACTAATCGTATACTTAATTTTGAAGTTTTAATTCGGTTTGATATTCGGAGAATGATTCTTGAACAAGGAATAATTCTAATTGGTTTTTGTCGTTAAAACCACCAATTTTCTGACGATATTTTGCCGCCATCTTAATATTCTCAATTTCAAGTTTTCTGTTTTTGCTTATTTTCAAAAAATCTTCTTCTTGGTCTATTCCTAAAAATCGTCTATTTGCCAAATTAGCTGCAATACCTGTTGTTGAACTACCTGTAAATGGGTCTAAAATCCAAGCATTTGGTTTAGTAGAAGCTAAAATCAATCGAGTTAAAACTGACAATGGTTTTTGGGTTGGATGTTTTGTACAGCTCTTTTCCCAAGGTGCAATTGCTGGTAATTTCCAAACATCTTTCATTTGCTTGTCTCCGTTGAGTTGTTTCATTAATTCATAGTTAAAATAATGTGGAACTTTCTCGGATTTTCTTGCCCAGATAATTTGTTCGGTAGAATAAGTGAAATAACGACAAGAAAAGTTAGGTGGCGGATTTGTCTTTTCCCAAGTGATTATGTTCAAAATCTTAAAGCCAAATTCTGTCAAGATTTGTCCAACCGAAAAAATATTGTGCATAGTTCCGCTTATCCAAATAGTAGCATCATTCTTCATTTTGTCTCGAATAAAAATGTGCTAGATTCTATGATACTTGAGCAATATCAATTCCATAAACTAAACTAAATAATTCAAAATCTTCTGGTTGATTGAATTCACAAACCTCATTAATTGAAAAATCATTTTTGTCTATAAATTCTCTTAGAATATTTGAAATAATAATTTTCTGAATAGGAATATCCATACCCCAAAACAAGATATTATCTTGTTCTATTGTGTAAAATTATTTCCATTACTTATTTCCATTCTTTTTGATTTTATTTATTTCCTTGTCAAAATCAGATAGGTATTTTTTATCTTGAAGAATTCGATACTTTTCAAATTCTTGACTTGCTTTTTCAATTGCTTGTTCATTTGATATTTTTCCAACATTATCCAACAATTCATATCGATTGATTTCTAGAAAACCATCTAAAACTTCAGTCCATTCTGACATTTTCATTGGGATATTACGTTCTGCTTGAAGTTCTGCAAAGTTTAAATATAACTCCACTAAGCGGTTTAGTTCCTTGATTTCTTTTTCTTCTAAATAGTTTTTTGCAGTACCAATATCTGATTTTAATATTTTGCCTTCGGGAGAATTTTTCCAAGTTGTTAAGCCCATATTTGGCTTTTTTGAATCAACTCTTTTGTGAATAATTTCTGCTGCTGTGTTTCCTGTAATTGCCCAATGAAGTTTATTTTGAACTGTTTTGTAAAAATTTTGGGTTAGTTGAGAGTTCGTATCATAATCTATACTGCATTGAGCATAAATATCTGTGATTTTCTGATAAAATCTTCTTTCTGAAGCTCGGATTTCCCGGATTCGTTCTAGTAATTCCTCAAAATAATCCTTTCCAAAAACCTGACCACCTTGTTTTAAGCGTTTGTCATCTAAGACGAATCCTTTGATGATAAATTCTTTGAGTGTTTTAGTTGCCCAAATACGAAATTGTGTACCTCTTTGAGATTTGATTCTATAGCCAACAGAAATTATAACATCAAGATTATAGTAAAAAACCTCATATTCTTTTCCATCATCGGCAGTTGTTCGGAATTTCCGAACAACTTGATTTTCGTCCAATTCACCTTCTTTAAAAACATTGCTAATATGTTCACTTACAGTTGATTTTGACCTGTCAAATAACTCTTGCATTGCTTTTTGAGTAAGCCAAACAGATTCATTATGAACAAAAACATCAACTCTAACCTCGCCATCTTGAGAAGTATAAAGAATAAAGTCGGAATTGTTAGGAATAAGCTCTGACATAACTAATCTTCAATTTCTATAAAATCAGTTTCCACAAAGTCGTTTTCGTCAAGCACAATTTCTTCATTTCTATACATTTCTTTAACTTTAAAGTATGCTTCATCTTCTGAAATTGCTTCAATTTCAATTATCCTTGAAAGCGTTTCTTTTACTTCAATTTTAAATGTATTCATTTCCATAATTTTTTGTATTTTCCATTCCCTAAAAATTCTATTAATCCTAAGTCTCGAATATATTGTAGTTGTTGCCTAATTTTATCATTTATGTGTTGATTTTCGGGAAATATTGTTCTTAGATGATATTCAAATGTACTTATCTCGGCAAGAGTAAAAATTTGTTTGGGGATAGCATTTACACACTTAAAAACTTCTAACTTCCATCCTTTTAGTGAACTTTCAATAGGCTCAACAGAAGTTTCTATTACATCTGATTTTTCTTCTGGTGTTTCAATTTCAATTGAAGGAAATTTTGGAGAAACTACTTTAGGAATTTTTGATAAAATCTCCTTTACCGTTTCTAAATCGGTTTGCTTTACCAGTCCAGTCCTTTCATTTTGGGATAAGTCATTAAGTCGGAGGATATTTTTTGAAGAATATTTTTGTCTTCTAAGTAAATTCCATATTCATAATTTTTCATCAATCCTCCATAGGTTAAGTTTCCTGATGAAATGATTGCTTTACAATCATCGAACAAATAAATTTTTGAATGTAGTTTTGGGAAGTTCTTTACAGTTCCGTTATTACTAATTATGTTTTCAATAGCTGAAATGTCAAGTGAACCAGAATAAATACTCATCAACTTGAAAGAAGTAATCAACTCAACTTTTGAGGAATTATTCTTTGCATTAATTAGTTCCTCACAAATATCTTGTTTTACAAACGGGGAAGTAATTTTTATTGATTTCTTTGATTGATGTACTAATTCAAGAAAATCATCTTTCCAAGGTGTAGTTAAGATTTTCATTAAGCAGCGAACCTGTATTTTGCGTTAGGGATTGAAGTGAAAATCCTTTTGTGAGGTACGAACAAAAGATTGTAACAGAAAGCCCGACCCGATAGGGGATCGTCCAAATAAAAATTTTTAGAATTTGCATTTATACTTCTTCTTGCATCTACTCTTTGAATATTGAAGTCTGAATATAAGTCATCAAAAAAGTTGTCGTTTTTGTCTTTGGCCTTTACGTCTGAATTGCTCAAAATCCAAATATGATTTAAAGCATCAAGTTTGTGGCAAAAATCTCTTAGTCTGATTTGTTCAGCATCATTAAACTCATCTTTTGCGTAAGAATTAAAACTTGAGGTTTCACTTAATGGTTTGTAAGGTGGATCGAAGTAAAACAAGGTGTTTCTATCCGAAAAATTCAGAGTTTCTTCAAAGTCACCACAAAGGATTTCAACTCTTTGCAATGCTTGATTAACTGCCAAAATATTTTTCTTGTCGCAAATGGTCGGTCTTTTGTAACTTCCCATTGGCACGTTGAATTCGTTTTTTCGATTCACTCGATAAAGTCCATTAAAACAAGTCCGATTAAGAAAAATAAACAAAGCGGCTTGTCCGCTTTGTTCTTCTTTTCTTGTGTTGTAAAGCTCTCTTTTAGAGTAGTAATATTCCTTTTTTGCTTCGTCATTTCCTTCAAGTCCGTGAAATTCGTTTTGAAGTATTTGAAGAATAGCTATCAGTTCTTTCGGTCTTGAAGCTATTATTTTGTATGTGTTTATTAAATCCTCGTTAATGTCATTTATAACTGCTTTATTTAAGTTTTGAAAATTGTTTAACATCCAAAATAACACAGCACCACTTCCAACAAATGGTTCGATATATATGAATTTGTCGCTGAAAATGTCTTTTGGCAAAACCTTTTCAATATCATTAATAAGTTGTGTTTTACCACCGGCCCACTTTAAAAACGGTTTTGCTATTTTACTATCTGCCATTCTACTTTTTCTTTAAGGATTTCAAATTTACGATTTTAATTTTTTTTCCTTGAATTGGTGTAGATATTTATTGAAACGATGATTCTTGCACCTTTTCTTATAGAATATCATCCTTTTTATTTATGGGAGCGAGCAACATATAAAATATCCAAGCAAACCACGAAATGAATATGACTTCCAATACCCAAGAAATTTTTTCTTTGCCTTTGGTTTTGTTGGAGGATAGTATAAATATGAAAGGCAATAAGTAAATGATTAATAAAATTAGTAGAAATGATATATCCATAATATTTGCATTTTTATTAATTCATTTATTCTGATAAATTTAAACGATTTTAAGGACGATCGATTTTTTCTTTCCGTTCGCTCAGTCCTAATTTATCAATGAGAATATTTATTTCATCTTCTGATCTATAGGGGCTCTCCATGTCAAACCGCTCATTATATTGGAACTGATAGGTTCTTCCTAAATACAACGACATGGCGGTATCATTGATATCTCCCTTTAAATAGGCCTGATACAAAATTTCAAAATTTCGGTTTCTTTCTTCTATATCTCCTGAATGGTGTATGACAATCCAAGGTGCAATGGCTGCATCTTGACCCAGTTCCGCTAAGCTCGGATATCCATACTTGTTTAAATAAGCCTCTACTTTGGCAAGGTTTATTGCATCTTGATTCCATTGTAAATGAATGTAGTCTAAGCGTTCTTTAGAGTCATTGCCATATTGTTGTATGAGTTGTGCCTCTTTTTCGCTATTTCTTACCGATTGATCGTCTTGGAGTATTTTTTCCAGAAATTGCTTTTGATCTTCAACGGTGTTTAATTGCTTGATTTCGTTAGAAATTTCTGAGGTAGCTAACGTTGGCTTTTGTTTACAAGAGAATACTAAGGTTATAAAAACAATTAATAGAATTTTATGGAACGTCACAGTAATATGGTTTTAATAAGTTTAATTCAATGAATTAAAACAATAAATATAAGGAAAATTTTTCATCAAAACCATATTCTTAAAACAATATTTGAATGTCACAGCATTTATCAATGTATAATGGTTCTAATACAGCTTGAATTAATTCCGTGTAATTACTCCTCCTATTCCTTTCGATCCATAGTCACTACCCAGATGCCCCGCAATTCATTTTCTTTATACCCTGTGGCAAGATCGTGAGGATATAATTTTTTAATCGAAGATTGTGTCTCCACACTTATATCATCATTCGTATTTCCGTGACATTGAAGACACATTTTATTAGTCATGATAGGGTAGTAAGCAATCACTTTATCTCCTGATTCTATGGCTTTTGGACTTGGATTTTCGCCATTTGCGACTTCTGTTTTAACTTTCGCTATGTATTTTAATTCCTCTTCGTTTGCCGCATTGTTAGGGTTTCTATTCTTATCGGAAACTCGCTTAATATTGGCATTAAGTGCCACAGCCATACTGTCGGTGAGAGGAATGGCTCGAGTATTACAAAATTCTAATGCACTCGGAGTTCCTTTAGTTTGGATCGCATTGAGCAGGTTTTTACCTAGGATACTCTTCGTCGATAATGCTATATTTTTTCCTTCTTTGAGAAAGTCAATATTACTAGGGTCAGAATTTTTTATCATATTGGATTTTGATTCAGCTTCATGCTTTTCTAACCAATCGGGTTTTTCAAGTTCGGCATTGTATATGTAGCGAGCGATGGCTTCATATTGATTTCTATCATAACCTAAAGTCGGCATGATGCCAAATTTTTCCACGGCATTGGGCATTCTTGAGTTCATGATATTCGGCGAAACTAAAAAATCACTCATGTTTTTTACAAAATCGACTTCATTATCTACGTTTTCTAGGTAATGTTCCTTGACTGCCGCCAATGGCGGTGCAATCATTTTGGTAAATGTATTATTGTTGGCATGACATTGAATGCAATTCTGTTTAATGATATCAAAACCTTCATCACCGAGGCTTTCGGCAATTGGTTGGCTATTGTCCACAGGTTTTTTGTTATTGGAATTACAACTTATGGCAACAGTCAGGGTCATTGCCAAAATTAGAAATTTTATCATTTGCACTTAGTTTATCAAAAGGTGCAAAGTTAAAGTTCTTTGATGAATTTTTGAAGATTATGATTGGCACCAAATAAGACTAATATCTCTGCTTCATTCAAAACCGTATCAGAGTTTGCAAGCCCTTGAACTTTTCTCTCGATGCGACTAGGCCCAAAAATACCCTCAACTTCTTTTGTTTTGATGGTCGTTAAAGCTCGTAATTGATATTTTTCTTCCAAAAACAGGTGACTGATGGTTTTTCCAATAAATCTTTTTGGCACATCAATTTCTATAATGCTGTACTCATTACTTACTTCGAATGAATCGACTACATTGGGCATCATCAATTTCTTTGCCCACCTTTCGGCCGTTTCTTCTTCGGGGTGTACAATGGTATCAACACCTAAAGCTTCCAATACTTTTTCGTGCAGTGGATTTATAGCTCGGCTTATGATATGTGGTAAATTCATGTTTTTAAATAGAGCCGTCGTCATAACACTTGCCCCTTGGTCTTCACCTATTGCTATGATGACGATATCGGTATCTTTTAAAGGAAGCCCCGAGACCGTATATTCATCCAAGGCATCCATACATATAGTATGAGTTATTTTATCTTTAAAATTTTCAACCTTCGACATATCATTGTCTATGGCGATGACTTCATTGCCGAGCATGGTCAGTTTCTCTGCTAACGAGGCACCAAAATTTCCTAAACCTACGACGATTGCTTTCATTTTTATGAGTATTAATTTATAGTAATTTCTTCTCTCGGGTATCTGTAATTGGTGTATTTTTCCCTTGACAATACTGCAATAAGTATAGACAGCATGGTCACCCTTCCTATGAACATGATAAACATGATGACAATCTTACTACCAGTTCCTAAGCTAGCAGTAATTCCCAGTGATAGACCTACGGTACTATACGCAGAAAAGCATTCAAATGCAATATTTAATAAGCCGTGATGTCCGTCAAAAATGGCGATTAGACAAGTGCCGAGCCCAATCACAATAAGAGATAAAGAGATAGTCGCAAAAGCTCTTCTTACGGATATATCGGCAATTTCTTTTCTAAAGACTTCTATTCGTTCTTTGCCACGTGCAAGGCTGATAATGTTCATGGTCGCAATGGCGAGAGTACTGGTTTTAATCCCACCGCCGGTTGATGCCGGAGATGCACCTATCCACATTAAAAATATGGTTATCATTACCGCTGGAAAACTCAATGCCGCCATATCTACATTGTTAAATCCGGCAGTACGTGGAGTCGTAGCCTCAAATAATGCGGCGACCACCTTTCCTAATCCGTGATGTGCCGCCAGCGTATTGTTCCCTTCGAATATAAAAAAAAGAAAAAATGCCACAACATTGAGACTCATTGTGGTCACTAGTGTGATTCTGCTATTGATATTCAAAACCCAAGGTCTGTATAGATTTCTTTGTTGGCTTTTGAGTAAAAATCGTTTGAATACATGACGTATATAAGACAGCACGTTGACCATGATGGGGAATCCTAAACCGCCAAATACGAAAGTGAGGATGATAATGAATTGAAGATTGTAATCGTATCTGAATCCTTCCTCGTACATACTGCTGGATAAAGTCGAAAATCCGGCATTGCAAAAGGCAGATATGGCGTGAAATACAGAAAAGAATATTTTTTCGGACAAGGAGTTGAAAAGATGTTTATCTAAGCTTAAAAATATCGAAATAGCGGATATGGATTCCACGATAAAGGTAATGCTGACGATGTATTTTAAGGTTTTAAATACTTGACCAATTTTCTGAGTACTGGTGATCTCGCTTAGGGTCAATTGATTTTTATAAGAGTCGCCACCCTTGAAGAAATAGGTGAAATAACTGGCAAAAGTCAGAATACCTAACCCTCCGATTTGTATCAAAACCAAAATTATAGTTTGGCCAAAAGGTGTAAAAAATGTGGCTGTATCTTCTACCGCAAGACCCGTGACACAAACGGCTGAAGTTGATGTGAAAAGGGCATTAATAAAGTCTATTTTACCATGAGATGCATTCGGTAACATCAGCATCAAAGCACCGAGGATGATGATAATTAAAAAACTAAAAATAAAAAGCTGAGCCGGGTTAAGATAAGAAGTGTTATAGTTTAATTTTAACTCAGAAAACTCTCGAAGGAAGGTGAGGAAAATCGCAATTTTCACCCAAATATCATCATAAAGCCACGATTCATCCTTAAGGCTTGAGTGTGTCAAAAAGTGAATTAAAATGACGGATATTGTAAACAAAATGGAAATAAAATCAAAGACGATGACTTTCCTTTTTATTTTTTCAAAATCATTAAAGTACCGTAAGGTGGTTGATATTACACCGAATAATAGTACCAACAAATAAAAGAAGTTGAGATAATGCTGATTGGTTATGGATTGGTCGTAGCCAAAATCTAGTATAAAGACTAAAAGTCCTACCAAACTTACCCAAAAAGTAAATCTAAAAAATTTTTCTAAATTCAATTTAAAATCAATTTAGATTGCAAACCTACTTCAAATATTCCTCTCACACTAAAAAACAATGTTAAGGAGATGGTAACGATACTTTCGACTATGCAAATATCTTTTTTATCAAAAAAGGATATATGTCCACTGTAAATATAAAGTTCAAACCAAGTTTTGACTTGTTTGTCGATAAATTCCCGTAGATTTGAATTATTATTTACGTGATAATGTTCTTAGATTTGAATGATTTATTTACCAATAATTAAAAAAGTATTACTATGGGTTTTGTTATATTTTTAGTGATTGTTGCACTTCTTTTATTCTACGGAGTGGGATTATACAATGGACTCGTACGAAAAAGAAACGCAGTGGAAGAAGGGTGGAGTGGCATCGATGTCCAACTGAAAAAACGGTATGATTTGATTCCTAATTTGATAGAAACCGTGAAAGGCTATGCTTCTCACGAAAAAGAGACCTTAGACAATGTCATTAAGGCTCGGAATCAGGCTCAAAGTGCCACAGGTATCGACCAACAAATGGCGGCAGAAAATCAACTTTCTGGTACTTTGTCAAGGTTATTTGCTCTTGCAGAATCATATCCAGATTTAAAAGCGAATGCCAGTTTTCTTCAACTTCAAGATCAACTTGCTCAGATAGAAGGTGACATTGAGAAGGCCAGAAGATATTATAATGGTACCGTAAGAGAAAACAACAATGCTGTGGAGACTTTCCAGGGAGTGTCGTTGCCAATATGTTTGGCTTCCATATTTCAGAGTACTTCGAAATAGAATTGGAAGATGAAAGAAAAAATCCAAAAGTTCAATTTTAATGCGGACTAAGATTTTAAATCTTATATTTCTTTTAGGTTTCCCTTTTTTGCTGATTGGTCAAAAGGAGAGGATATACAACTTTGATGTGACCTTGGATATCGATACCAGCAGTGTATTGACAGTGACAGAAAATATCAAAGTTTATGTCAATCGAGAGAATATACAAAGAGGAATTTATAGGGCATTACCCTTATTCCGAAAGGATAAGAATAACAATAATATTCCCATTGCCTATGAAGTGATATCTGTAACCCGAGATGGTAGGAGAGAGGCATTTCATACGCAGGAGACCCGCGATAAATTTAAGATTTATGTTGGGTCAGAATCGGTGTTGTTAGATCCTGGCCAGTACCAATATTCTCTAACTTACAAAACCTATGGACAGATAGGATATTTTGAGAAGTATGACGAAATCTATTGGAATGTTACTGGTACCGAATGGGAATTTCCGATTGACGAAGCGAGTGCAGAGGTCATTCTTCCTAGTGGTGCAGAGGTGTTGCAAAATGCTTGCTACACAGGATTGTATGGCATGAAAAGTTCCGATTGCCAATATACGGATAGTCCACGACCAAGATTTACAGCTAATGGTCTCCATAATAATGAAGGGCTCACCATTGCTTTGGGATTTACCAAAGGGATAGTTCATGAGCCACCACCGCCCGGATTTTTCAAGAAAAACATCCTATGGTTTTTGAGTTTTGGGGGTATGCTGCTCATGATGATTTATTATTATTTTACATGGTCAAAATACGGCAGAGACCCTGAGAAACCTGCAGTTTATCCAGTTTTTGAAGCACCGGATGGTTTGTCTCCTGTCGGGGTAGGATGTTTAGATGCTGATAGAATTAGGTATGATTTGGTGGGTGCCTCCATTATTAATCTTGCAGTAAAGGGTTTTGTGCATATCGAAGACATTAAAACAGGGTTGATATTTAAGACTCATGCATATAAAATAACAAAGCTGAAGGATGCAGATAGTCAACTTCCCCCAGAGGAGGCAGATATCCTCCAACGAGTATTTGGTAATAAAAAAGAAGTACTCATCGATGGAGAATATGACAGCACCATAAGCTCAGCTAAGTTGTCCTATAATAGTAGCATCCAAGTTCAGTATCAAAAATTAATAAATACAGGTCGAAACTATACCTTCTTGATACCGCCTGTTTTGTTTTCGATTATTTCAATAATTTTCATGCTTAACAATACTGGAGCAGAAGTTCAATCCACCGATATGGATTTGGCTCGATACTTACCATTCGGAATGTTTGGTTTATTCTTGATCGTTTCGTTATTACCACTGTTATCTAGGCTGTTCAAAATTAATAAGACTGGGTTGATTGCTTTCTTAATAATGCTTGTATTCCTTGTTTTTATTGCAGCCACTGCTGATTTTCAAATAGGAACATATTTAATTTTCGGGTTTATTCTCTTCGTTATTGTCTCATTGATATCGTACAAATATTTAATAAATAGACCGACAGAAGAAAAACTCAGATTGCAATCCTTAGTAGAAGGTTTTAAAATGTATCTTTCAGCAGCGGAGAATGAACAAATAAAAATGTTTAACCCACCAAAGATGACTCCTGAGATTTTTGAAAAATATCTGCCCTACGCCATTGCTTTAAAAGTGGACAAAATATGGGGAGAAAAATTTCAATCCTATTTACAAACGGCGGGATTGCCACCATACCAAGGCACTTGGTACTCAGGATATTCTTCTTTCAATTCTGACTTTCCCGGTACACTAAATCGTTCTATGCACCAAACCGTTGCTAGTACTTCAACTAAGCCTTCCGATTCTGGAGGTGGAAGCTGGAGTGGTGGATCAGGTGGTGGTGGTTTTTCCGGCGGTGGCGGCGGCGGTGGCGGCGGTGGCGGTTGGTAGATTAAAATCTCAACATAAAGGTCATTCCCTTTTCGGAAATTGACACATTTGGAATGATAAATGACTGGGTTTTTTGATTTTTAATGCCTAGTAAGTTCTTAATTTTAGGAAAAATCCAATAAGAAAATTTAGTGCAAAGTATACCAATTCCTGCACCTGCTGCGACATCGGTGACCCAATGTCGATTATTATATATTCTTAAAAACCCTGTACCGGCTGCAATGGCATAAGCCGAAAGTCCGTAATAGATTGAGACGTCTTTATACTCTTGATAGACGAATTCTGCACCAACAAATGCCGTGGCGGTGTGCCCTGATGGGAAAGAATTGAAGGTAGAGCCATCTGGCCTCTGTACATGAGTCCATCTTTTTAGTAGTTGTGTTGTGATAATCATGGTCGTGGCTGCGCTTGCTAAAATGACCGTACGATCTACAAAATTGTGTTTACCCCTGACTCCAAATGCGTTCAATGCATAGACTGATGACATGGGTACATATTGGATTGTATTGTCTAAAGCAAATTTTTGAGTTACATGCTCATTTACTTCTTCTCTGATTTCGAGGTTTACTCCTTTAAATTCCTTATAAACGGTTCCCGCAACACCAAATCCCAATAAAGAAACGGGAAGTATCAATTGGTTTTTAGTAATTTTAATAGTGTCTTCTTGATTGTCGAATTTAATGCTGCTATCAATCTGAGCTAGACCTGAATTGAGATCTATAAAAGCAATACAAATCAAAACTAAATGAAAGCTAAGAAAATTAGTAGTAACAATATGTTTCAATTTACAAAGTCTCATTGTATTACATTTGTATGAATTCCTGCGCTGATTATTATTTTCATTTCCCTCAAAAATGAACTATGATTAAAATAAATCCCTAAAAGTAGAGATTATTATGTCTTTTAGAGTATAAAGAAAAAAAGAGGTTTGAAGAAACCTCTTTTTTATTTAAATCAAAACTTAAAAACCGTTAGATCATCTTGATTATTTAGTAAAAGCTGCCCACCGATTATTGACAGCGGATTCCGCATCCAAAAGTGCCAATACTTCGTCAGCAATGTCTTCGCTTAGTTCTAGAAATGTCGAAAATCCAACACATGAGGCATTGATTTCTCCGAGGATATATATGTCTTTTCCTGTTTTTTTATCTGTATCAAGGATAAAATCGGCTGTCCAAATCAATGGCAAGTCATAATTACCGAGTTTCCGTTGAATTTTTGGAACCATTTTCTCAATTAATTGTACTAAGTCTGGCCATTTGTCCGGTGTATCATATCTGTATTTTGCTCCGGAAAATAAAGTGGCTGAGAAAGCATCTTTGGTATTGGCTGGTTTTTTGTGAACGATGTTTACCACTTTGTTTCTCAGCATTAACACTCTGATTTCACCTTCAACGATTCTTTCTAAAAATGGCATATCTAGGAGCAGTCCATTTTCACCTTCAAGGTATTGAATACAAAATTCCAAGAATTCTTGAAGTGTTTTTTCTTCGGTATGATTGTCTTTAGCTTCTGTGAGTTTGAGCTTTGCAGTCAATGGAATTTTAGATTTGCCGACATTTTCGTCGATGACTTCTACTCTCCAGATACCTTCACCTGTCGAACCACGATTCTGTTTAAGGACTCTCACGCCATTACTTAAGCTTTTGGGAAAGTTTTCCTTAAGGCTGTCAAAATCGTAGTACGTGAAGACATCCTCCGGGACGATTTCAGTGCCTTTTAATCTTTCAATCGAATTTTTTGCACCGTAAGCAAGCATGGCATCTGGATGAGGCAGCCCCTCGATACCATTGGCAACGAGCTCTCTCAGCATTTGAAAATATCCCACCTCACTTACTAAATTTCCTGGATTTACACGACTAATATAAGCATCGGCCTTGTCATGGGTATATCGATAGATTTCACCGCGATCTTCATCCTGATAGAAGATGATTTCAGCTGTCCAACCACGTTTTTTAAGTGAATCGATGATGGGTTTTGAATCTTTTCTAAATCCGTACTGACCTTTGTCCGACCCTCCGCGAGCCTCAAAGATTACGACATGTTTCTTCATTATAATTTTGATTTTTTTTAGCAAGCCCAAGGTCTAAATTCGAAGAGCATTAATTGATGACCAGTATCAATAAAAAATTGATCTGAGTCATACTAGCTTTAGATGAAAAAATCTAGTATCAGCTTGATTGCTTTGTATAAAACTGCCATAACTTTACTCTTTTCACAGATCTACTTTACTTGCATTTACACTTTTCACATGCTTCTTTTGACTCAAATCCTTTTTGGCTACAGCCACTATATGCAGCTAGGTAACATGATTTAGAAACGTCATTAAAAAACCATCGTTCAAAGTAGGCTTGACACAATTCATCCGTAGGCACCACATCAGCACAAGCTTCAGGGGCATTGCAATCATCGGTGCTGCATGCCGAAATAAGGAGTGTAAGGGTCAAAATTTTAAGTTTATTGGTCATTATTATTGATTTTAAAACCAAAGCCAAATTCAACTAAAAAATTGTTATTTGGAATAATATTTTCTGAAATTTCATTTACTCTAATCTCATAACCAAATTCTACAGATAATATGACATTTGTCTTTAAAAAATAATTCAAGCCTAAACCGAAACCCATTCCATAATCTATTTTTCTTACTTTATCACGAAATTTTGTGTATGAGACCAGATAGTCAATACGGGAACCCACGCTAACGAATGGTTCAAAATTATTTCTTAATAATTTTATCCTCGCAGATATATTAAGTGTAAGGTAATTAAAATCGTATCTATCAGTAGAATAATCTACAATATTTCCATTAATATCCAAGAATGGGACTTTTTGAACAATGGATATTTGGTTCATACCTATTTTTGAATTCAAAGAATAGCATTTTTCATTAAGGAAACCAATTTTAAATCCTGTAGAATATCCTACGGAAGGGGAAGTGTCAATGTTATTGCCAAATATAGTCCAATCAACCTTAGAAATCGAAATGCCCGAATATAAATTGACATTATCTATGAATTGCCCATTAGCATCTAAAACTGAGAAGATAATACTAATAACTATAATGAGTTTTTTCATCTGTTCCAAAGTGTTTAATAGTCTAAAATCTACTGTTTCGGGTAATGATCCCATTTGTAAGACATCATTATCCTAGACAATTTCTGTTTTTTCATTTTATAGTCAATTAAGTTACTTTCACGATTGGGGTCGAGAAATATTTATCCAAGCTTAAAAATTAATTCTTCTATTTCTTTTTGTCGAGCATTGGCATATCCGGAATCAGAACCGATTTTTACAAAGCCGCATTTCTCTAAAACTTTCTGTGATCCATAATTATCAAACGCCACACGACCATATA
>Ga0116163_1001044_pt1 | contig 17726 bp, 26 predicted proteins | sample AD_UKC107_MetaG_FD_89889 | JGI IMG/M metagenome (GOLD analysis project Ga0116163, IMG submission 89889) | Active sludge microbial communities of municipal wastewater-treating anaerobic digesters from Hong Kong - AD_UKC107_MetaG | ecosystem: Engineered > Bioreactor > Anaerobic > Digestate...
CTTATTTCTAATATTGCATCCAAAAATAAGGAATTCGTTGCTAAGGCCCTCGTCTATGCACGTACTGTTTTCGGACAGCGTTCAGTAACTCACTTCGGCGCTGTTGAACTTATTCCCTTCCTTCAGGGTGATAATCTCGGAAAGAGGTTCTTCTCAAAGCGTGACCGTAAAGTTAATAAGGGAGGTATCGTCTATCGTCTTGACGACATGACAGAAATCCTTGCTGCATATCTTGCAAAGAATGGAGCTGATGCTTCAATTCCTAACTCTATAAAGAGGGGATTCAAAGAGGCTATTGAAAATGCTGATGCATATGAAATGGCTAAGTACCAGATGAAGGGGAAGAGTGTATCTCTTGTAGATATCGTCAACCTTGTTCACCCAGCTGAAACTCAGAAGCAGGGAACAATAGAAGTATCGGTAGATGAATATGCTAAGGCCGTAAAGGGCACAAAGCTTGAAAAGGAAGGCGTAAAGCTTATTGAATCTTTCAAGGCTGAAGGTCCAGAATATAAGATAAGAGTACCAGCTCTTCGTGCTCTTGTTCTTGGAATTCTTAAGCAGTTCAACACTGTTGAAGATAAGAACACTGAAGCAGGAAAGGTCGTAGCTGAAAAGGTTAAGACCGGAGTTATCTCCAAGGAAGAAGCTGCAAAGGAACTTAATGAGGCTAAGACTGAAAACTATGTCGAGCTTATTAAGACCAAGAAAATTGGCTACCTTGCTCTTCTAAGGAATATCAGGAACATACTTAAGACCGATAACACGGAGGTTCTTGATATGGCTTGCGAACTCCTTGTTAACAAGGACTTCATACGTAAGTCTCTTGTCTGGCCACACCAGATAGACCTTGCTCTTGAAGTAATGCTTGTCGAATTCAGTGGGTCTAAGATGACTAAGGTGGTTAAGGCTCTTAACGATGCTTATGAACTCTCTATACCTAACCTTAAGGAGCTCTTCTCTTACGGAAGGACAGCAGTTGTATTCGACTCTTCAGGGTCTATGAATACTCCTGTAACGATGGCCGACAAGAAGAGGGGTAGGGCAGGTGCTCTTGATAAGGCAGCTCTTATTGCAGCAACCCTTGCAAAGGGTCTTGATGCTGATGCATACGAATTTGCAAGCAGGTGTAAGAAACTCTCTTTCAATCCTCTTGATTCAGTTAACTCTATCAAGCAGAAGTTCATCCGTGACGCTGATGGTGGAGGTACCTACTGGTCAAGCATCTTCCCAGTTCTATCTCAGAATGGAGCATACGACCGTGTGTTCATTATGTCTGACGAGCAGGGAGCAGACGAGGTAGAGACCTCTTACAGGGCATACTGCCAGCAGTTCGGAACTCCTCATGTATATGTTATCAATCTTTGCGGTTACGGCCCAACGATGATAAAGCAGAATACTAAGGTACACCGTATCTTCGGTTACACTGCGGATATATATGAGACAGCCAAGAAGACAGAAATCGACCCTGAAGCTGTTATTGCAGAAATAAATGCAATAGAAATCTAAGGATACTGAGACCCAGAGACCATCTCTGGGTCTTTTATCATATAAATAAATTAAATAAATTAAATTAAAATGGAAGGTAAAGTAAAATTTTTCAATGAGACCAAAGGATTTGGTTTTATCAAGGAAGCTAAAACAGGAAAAGAGTATTTCGTGCACATTTCTGGTGTTAAAGGCGGAGACGCTCTAAATCAGGATGACGATGTATTTTTCGATCTCGTTGAAGGTAAAAAAGGTCTGAATGCAGTAAATGTCGAATTGATATAAGAATGCAATGCAATCCTAGGGACGCTAAGCGACCCATAAGGGATTTTAACCTAGTAATAACGCTCAGCAACTCGCTGGGCGTTATCTTTTTAAGAACTTTGGCACAATTTTAGCATAATAACTATATAAACATAAATAATAAGTTAGAGCTATGAAGAAATTAATTCTCATGATGTTTGCACTCATCTTATCTAGTGCAATGATTTTTGCCCAGGAAAGAGTTCCTGTTAAGAAGCAAACTAAACAACAGACACAAGAGCAAGTTAAAACGCAGGCTCAGGATCAGAGCGGAGACCCCATTATGACGCAGGAGAGAGTTCGTACCAATGAAGGTCAGGGAACAATGGTTAGGGCTGAAAAACGTGAAATGCGTAAGCAGAATCAGGGAGCGGAAGTAAGCGGAGTTGCTAAGCAGAAAAGAGATCAGAAAAGAGATGCTACAGGTGATGGAACTATGCAGAGAGATCGTGACCAAGTCCATAAGCAGGCTAGGCCGGCTAATATGAATCGTACTGGTGCAAGACCCCCAATGCAAGGAACTACACCCCCAAGAACGGGCACTATGCAAAGAGGAGGTAAAAGGTAATTTTTTAACATTCTTCTAACGACCCGAGATTTTTTAGTCTCGGGTTTTTTTATTATATTGGCCCTGAATTATAAATTTATAATAATGAGAAAAGGGATTTTAATTTTAATCCTGGGCTTATTTTTTTCAACTATTAATGCCCAGGTAGATTCAACAACACATTTTCAACTTGTATCCGGTTACGGTATTGATTATTTTTCTGTTCCTTATTCCCGAACTTTTAATGTCTATAGTATAGGCCTTGGCTATAAAGGTCCCAAGACCTCTCTGTATGGCATTTATAATGCTGGAAATTTAATGGAACCTCAGGAAAATGGACAATATTTCAATATCGAGGACCAATTTGAACTAGATTTCTATCATAAGCTAACCAAAAGAATTAATTATTGGTTAAATTATGCCTATTCCGGGGATATACATTTTCCGGAACATCGAGCAATGGCCAGAGCATGGGTTAATTTAGGCTCTGGATTTCTAGTCTCTGCAGGCGGTAAGTATTATTATTTTGATAATAATCTATTTACTACTACGCTTGGATTGGAAAAATACATGGGACGTTTCTGGTTAGAGGGAAAGGGATTCCTTCATATTAAAGAACCGGACCCTCGACTATCCTATCAACTTAATGCTAGAGTTTTTTGGCGAGATTATAATTATGTACAACTATCTCTAATGACAGGAGCATCACAGGATGAGCCTTGGAGAACGGATGGACTTCTTCCTCCAACACTGGATTCTCATGGTGCAGGCCTAAAGGTTGTAACCTATGTTGGAAAATCTAGAAAGCTACAATTGAGGCTTAATGGATTATATCAATATGAGGAATACGAAGAAGGATCTTGGAGAAACAGATTTGCTGGCGGGGTTTCTATTAATTACACAATATTTTAAAAAACTAGGACATGAAGAGATTAATGATATTTCTAGTATTTTTCATCCTGGGAATTGTTGCACTATTTATAGGGCAATTTAATGCACCCTCATTAGGTGAAAATCTCTGGACAAAATCTATGACGATATTCGGATTTGAATTTTGGCTTGTAAATATTCTTTTTGGAGCCATAGCTTTTTTCATATCCGTTATGATTATTCTTCTTATTGGAATTCTATTGGGACGTATCAGGAGAGAAAGACGCGAAAGAATACGGGAAGAACTTATTCCCAAATATCAGAATCTATTACTATTATATCTCTCGCACGAATACCCCGATGATAAGAAATATTTCGATGATATATCGGATTTGGAAAAATCTGGATTTAGAAAACAGATACTTATAGACCAAATTATTGATGTTGCTAAGAACCTTAGAGGAATCAATCTTCAAAAGCTTCAGGAGTTATATTTTGGTCTGAAACTCCACAAAAAGACATTCCGAAAAATTAAATGGGGTATCTGGCATCGAAAAATTAAAGGGATCAAGGAGATAAGTGCATTAAGTCTTTACGAGAAAAAAGATCTTATACTCAAATACTCAAATTCTCGGAATAGCATTCTTCGAATGGAGGCTCAGACGGCTCTTATAGATCTTTCGCGTTTTGATAAAGATCCAAAACCATTCGAATTTTTGGATCATCTTACAGTGCCTTTCTCAACATGGGAGCAGATCTCAATTTATCAGACAATGATTGAAAGAGGGATTGAACCGCCAGATTTTCTAAGATGGCTCTTTTCAGATAATCATACAGTTATTCTATTTTGTCTTAGGATGATTCGGGAATATAAACAGGTCCAAAATGCTTCATATGTTAAGGATCTTGCCTGGCATGATAATGAGGAAGTCCGTAAATTAGCTTATGAGGTTATGGGGGATCTTAAGATGGTTCCTCAACTTAAAGAGGTTCGTAAGTTATTTAAAGATGAAACCCCAGAGAATAGGAGAGAGATGATTCGAAGTATGAGAAAAGCTGCGGATCCAACTCTTATTAATTTCCTTCGTCGCGTTATTGATAGCGAAGATGATGCGGAAACACTTGTTGAGGCTGTCCGAGGGATTAAAGATGCTGAGGGCGGAAATGAGATTCTTGATAAGATGATGAAAGACACTTATAAGAACTATAACATAATTATTAAACATGTAAAAGATCGGAAGATCTCTTAAATACTTAAAGCTATGAGTTTTCTAATAAATTTTATTTTCTTCTTTACTATAGTATTATTGATACTATATGTTGCCCTGGGAATTTCATCCTCTCTGGCATTAAGGAAATATACATTCAAGAATTCTTTCGTGGATTATGAAGATGTAGCTATTTCCCCTTTATCCCCGCCGGTGACTATTATATCTCCCGCGCTAAATGAGGAAAAGAGCATTCTCAATACGGCAAAGACCCTTATAGGACTTCATTACTCCAATTTCGAGGTCATTATTGTCAATGATGGCTCCTCGGATAAGACTCTTGATATTCTTAAGGAGCATTTTAATCTAAAGAAGACTAATTATTTCTTTGATTATAAAATCCCTTGTGAACGAATTAGGGGTATTTGGAAGTCATCAGATCCCAAATTTAGCAGGTTAGTTGTTTTGGATAAGGCTAATGGCGGGAGTAAAGCTGATGCCATTAATGCAGCTCTGAATGTTACCAGAAATGATCTCGTCGTTACTATTGATGCAGACTCTATTATTGAGCCTGATTCTCTTAGTAAACTTGTTAAGCCATTTCTTGAAGAAAAAAAGAGAAAGGTTATTGGAACTGGAGGGACAATTAGGATACTTAATTCCTGTGTTGTCGAGGATGGAAAGATTAAGGAAATAAATCTCCCTAAAAAGTTCTTACCTAAACTTCAGGTTCTTGAATATACACGTGCCTTTCTTTTGGGGCGTATGGCATGGTCTCATTTGGATGGACTTATGCTTATCTCTGGAGCAATGGGAATGTTTGATAAGAGGACTATGATTGCTTGCGGTGGTTATGATACTACAGGTATTGGGGAAGATATGGAGGTAGTTCTAAAGATGAGAAGATATATGGCTGATAAAAAGAGGAGATATATCGTTACTTATATTCCTGATCCTCTTTGCTGGACGGAGGTGCCTGAAGATGTTAAGTCCCTTAAAAATCAGAGGACAAGATGGACTATGGGACTTATAGATTCTCTTGAGAAACACAGAAAGATGTTTATGAATCCTAAATATAAGAGGCTTGGACTTCTTGGATATCCATTTTGGTTCGTTTTTGAGTGGTTAGCTCCGATTCTTGCATCTCTCGGAATCCTTTATACAATATTCCTCGGAATTATGGGATCTATAAACTGGCCATTCTTTGCACTTGTTACGGGATTCATCTATTCATTCTCTGTATTTCTTTCCGCCTTTACGATACTTTTTGAAGAGGCTACATTCCATAAGTATAGGAATAAAATGGATGTGGTAAAGCTTCTATTGGTATCTTTCGTAGAACCTTTCCTATATCCGATGCATGCATATTTTGCAGTAATGGGAAATATTAAATATGCATTCAATAATAATGGATGGGGTAAGATAAAGAGAAACGGAAACGGATCTCATTAGATTTAACACTATTTTAACACCCGAGATTTTTTAGTCTCGGGTTTTTTCTTTATATTGCCTCTATAATATCTAAGATATGAAAGGATTACCTATTACTCATTGCAAAGATTGTCCCTTTAAAAAAGAGACAAATCAGTGGTCCTCGGATGGGTGGGATCGGATGGAAGACTGGATCTGTGAAAAAGCAGGCGGAAGAAAAATTCAGGGTGCAGTAGAATGGCACGAAATAAGCAAAATAAAGATCCCCGATTGGTGTCCTCTACCTGATGTAGGAAAGGAAGGAAAATCAGAATGGAAAGAAGCAGGTCCTGGACCAAGAGGTGATATGGATCCCGAATCCTGGGGCGATCCGCCTGATTGGAGGCCAAGAGAAATGGGACAATAAAAAATAATAATAATATGCAAGGAGAATATTTTAGGGATATTTTTTATAGTAAGGCAGACGGAGAATTTTCCTCGGAACTTCAGGAGAAGATTCTTCGAGATGCCAAAGATAAATGCTTTCGCTGGTGGGTAGATCATTTGCCTGGGATGGCCAGAGAGAGAATAGATATGCCTTTCGATGAGGTACTTAAATATCTCTATACGGAAAAACCCGTTCATTTTGTTATCATTCATCGTAGAGGATGGGAAGGGCATAAACCGGATGGAAGTAATGAATGGTGTTTGGAGATAGGATTTTGCACCTTGGCTCGAAGAAATAAACTCGAGACTACAGAGATCGATATCAAAGGAGATTTATATCTATGGGTTCTCGTCGAAGAGAAATATTTGGATTACTTTATACAAACATATAACCTTACAGAAAGATGAATGGATTAGAAAAACGTATGTATTTTTTCGTTCCTTATAATATATCCCCTATTCAGCAGGCGATACAGGCAGGACATGCAGCATTGGAATACGCCAGAAAATACCAGAATGATCCAGACTTTATTGATTTTGCTGATAATTGGAAGACGTGGATTATTCTGAATGGGGGAACTACAAATAGTAAATTATTAAAAGATTCAGAAACTGGATGGTATGCTAATCCGAGAACTGATGAAGCTCCCTATTTAGGATCTTTGGATAATATTGCTCATCAGCTTATCAAAAACAAGATTAATTATAGTCTTTTTCAGGAGCCAGATCTAAATGATGCTCTAACTGCTGTTTGCTTTATTGCAGATGTCAGGGTCTGGAATTACAAGGATTATCCGGAATTTCTTGATTATATTCTTAAGATTAAAATGTATCCGGATGCTTTAGCTGCAATGCCTGACGAGAATTTGGTAATTCTAAGGGGTCAAGAAGAGGAACATTTAAAAGAGCTCTTTCCAGAGTATTATACAGAATGGATAGATTTTATGGGCGGAGAGAAAAATCTTTTCCTGAGAGAATTAATAAGAGGTAAAAAACTAGCATAATGATAACAAGATTTTCTGTAATACCGGATGAGCGAGGACTCATATTAGGAGTAGATAAAGCAGGTGTTTTTGAACCTGGTCAAGTTTATGAAATTGTTAAGGTCCTTGATGAAATAGTTATTCGAAAAGTTGGCAAATTTTCTCTTGCACCAAGTGGATCTGAATATCCTAATTGCAATTCGGAAATGGATGCTATAGCATATTCAGGGCTTCATCTTATAACCGACGAAGAAAGAAAAAATCTTAAATAGGAAATTATGGCTGAAATGCATGATAAATTTATGAAGACCGCTTTTCTCTTTGCAGAAGAGAGCAAATGTGTGTCTTATCACGTTGGAGCGGTAATTGTTAAAGATAAGAGGATTATATCTATAGGATATAATGGAACTCCTCCTGGACTTCCTAACTGTGATGAGGTCTTTGACAAAGATAATTTTGACAGAGAAGCTCACCATCATTGGTCTAAAGATAATGAGATACATGCAGAAATGAATGCTCTAGCATTTGCTGCTAAGACTAATATAGAAACCGAAGGGGCAGATATGTATATCACAACCTCCCCCTGCAATGATTGTCTTAAGAATATCTCGATGACTGGGATTAAAAATGTATATTACCTCTACCTATACGATAAAATTGAACTTAATCCTGCTCTTTTGAAAGTAGTAAATGTGCAGGAAGTACCAGGAGCAGAGGAGATTAAGGAATGGGTTGAGAGAAATAATCTAAACTATAAACCAAAACAAGGAAGATAATGGAAAAGAAAAAACCAGTTATTTATTTAATTGGAAGTCTCAGGAATGAAAAAATCCCTCATATAGCTAAAGAGATCCGGGAAGTAGGATTTGAAGTATTTGATGACTGGTTTTCTCCCGGACCAGAAGCAGATGATTTCTGGAGAAAGTACGAAAAAGTGAGAGGGAGTACTTATAGGGAGGCCCTTAACAATTATGCAGGAAAACATATCTATGAATTCGATAAGCATCATATCGATAGAGCAGACATCGGAATATTAGTGATGCCTGGAGGAAAGAGTGCTCATCTCGAATTAGGCTATATGATCGGTAAGGGAAAAACTTGCTTCATTCTTTTCGATCAAGAACCAGAGAGATGGGATATTATGGTTCGGTTTGCTATGGAGAACGGCGGAAACGTTTGTTCAAATTTCGAAGAGCTTAAAGATGAATTATCTAAAATACAATAGTTATGGATCCAGAATCATATTATAATAGAAATAGGACATTCGAATATAAAATCGTCTTTTGGTGTTGTATTGGAATAATTCTAACGGTAATTTTATCATTATTTTAACGTAAATATTTTTTTATATCCGGAAGATTTATTATATTTGGAGTATAAACTTAAGACAATGACTTACAAATCAGTTGACATATCATCTCATTTCTCCGAAACTAACGAAGGAGAAGATGTTAGGATATACTTCAAAGATGGTAAAAAGACAAAGCTCTTTAAGAATATCAAAACTCCATTTCTTCTTTTCGATGAATTGAGGAAAGCAGATCCAAACGTTCGTAATTACGTTGTGGTTACAAAGAAAAAAAATCAAAATTCTAAAAAATGGTGGTAGAAGGTTTGCCTTACGGTATAATGGTCGAGAATATTCGAAAAGAATTAGAGGCTTATATTACGGAGAAGGGAATTAAATCCCTAGTTCTTGGAATCTCTGGCGGTATTGATTCAGCTATTTGTGCAGCTCTTGCACGTCCCGTATGCGATAAACTTAATATCCCCCTGATCGGAAGAAGCATTCCTATTTCAACTAATACCTCGGAGGAGAGGGACAGAGCTGAAATGGTTGGAAACGCTTTTTGTACTGATTTCGATGAAGACTACCAGCTTGAAGGAATATATTCTGATTTCTGGTCTGTTATGGAGCCTGCCGGATGGGATCTCGAAGACTCAAGGGAGGCTTTTCGAAAGGGAAATCTTAAAGCCCGAATGAGAATGATTTTATTATATGATCTTGCTCAGCTTCATCGAGGTATGGTGCTTTCTACAGATAATTATACTGAACTTCTTCTGGGTTTCTGGACACTTCATGGTGATGTTGGAGATTATGGTATGATCCAGAGACTTTGGAAATCAGAGGTCTATGGAATGGCGGAATATCTGACTACCACTCTTCTTCATAACGAAGCTCAAGCTCTCCAGTCTTGTATCGATTGTCAGGCCACTGACGGACTCGGAATAACGAACACAGACCTGGATCAGATCATGCCAGGTTGGGAAGGATCTTCTCGCGATGGATATAATCAGGTGGATCATATTCTTTTCTCCTATCTCATAGGAGTTAAGGAGATTAATGGATCTCCTATCGAAGATCACCCTGTTATTAAAAGACATATCGCCTCTGGATTTAAGAGAGAAAATCCTTTTAATATCAAAAGAAGCCTTATTTTTCCAAAAGAGAATAAAATTCCGGAAAAGAGGATCATTACGGTTGAAGTTCATCACCATAATCAGGATACTCCGTACACAAAAGAATATCTCGATAAACTAAATCTGGAAAAGGACGACGTTATTAATATCTCATGGGAAGAGGAAGAATATTGCTCTGATGGCGGAATCCCTGCCGGATGGTATATTACAGTTCAAAGATCCAGACTGGAAACAGACGAAGAGTATGCCGAAAGGGTCGAAAGAGACAAGTTTATGAATGAAGATTTGAAAAAGAGAAGATATGAAAACTATCTAAGGCTTAAAAAAGAATTTGAAGAATAATATAAAACTTAGAACTATGTCTGAAATTTACGATGGCGCAAGAAGGGCAATAAATTTTAAGAGGATGGCTGATGAAAAGAATGTATCTGACCTGGATCCTCTTTTTGAAAAGATCGAAGAAGCTGCAAGGGCAGGAAAATATGATCTGGATCTTAAAATAGAGCTAACAGAGGCTCAGGAAAATGCTCTGAATGCTTTAGGCTTTGATATCGGATCTTTTGATGAGGATGACGACGAGTATGCAGAAGGATTCAGAACATGGGTTATGTGGGATGATCCGAATGAAGACTAATATTTAAAACACTATAAAAATGAAGAATAGAAAAGCCCTAATCATTGTTGATGCTCAGAATGATTTTATGCCGGGAGGAGCATTAGCAGTTCCGGAAGGAGACAGGATTATATCAGTTATAAATTCCCTGCTACCGAAATTTGATCTTATTATATTTACAAAAGATTGGCATCCATATAATCATAAATCTTTTGCTTCTCAACACGAGGGTAAAGAAATTTATGATTCTGTCGATCTTAATGGGCTTTCTCAGGTTCTCTGGCCTGACCATTGCATTCAGGATACGCCTGGAGCGGATCTTCATCCCGGAATTGATTTTGGAAAGATAAATGGGGATTTCTACTTCTTTAAAAAGGGAATGGATCCTGAAGTAGACTCATATTCTGGATTCTATGATAACGGGAGAAAGAATTCTACTGGTCTCAAAGAGTTTCTGGATGAAAGGGGAGTTGCTGAAGTATATGTGGTTGGACTTGCTCTTGACTACTGCGTCTCTTACACCGCTATCGATGCTGCTATGGTGGGTTTCAAGACCGCTGTTATTGAAGACGGAACCCGATCAATTAGCCCAGATATTAATGAGGTCCTTCAGAACTTTCATGAGGCTGGAGTTTCTTTCATAGAGAGTTGGGAATTAGAAATGTATAACTTAGTGAAATAAAAATGCCTGAATATCGCGAATTTTTGTCTGTCGAAGAAATAGCTAAAGATTATGCTATTAGACGTCATAGGGAGGTTAACCACCACTATAATGCTCTATATCCCTATGCTTTTCATCTTCAGATGACCGTTGACGTTGCTAATCGATTTCTTCACCTGATCCCTCAAGAGGATAAAGGAGATGTTATTGGTGGTTGCTGGGTTCATGATATTATTGAAGATGCTCGCGAGACATATAATAATGTTAAACAGGTTACAAATGAGACAATAGCCGAATATGCGTATGCTCTTTGTAATGAAAAGGGCAAAACTCGTCAGGAGAGAGCAAATGCTAAATACTATCAGGGAATTTTAAGATATAAGCATGCTCTGTTTATAAAACTCTGTGATCGAATAGCGAATGTGGAATTCTCTATCAATGAAAAATCCTCTATGATTAATATGTACCGAAAGGAATATGAGGATTTTCATGGTCATCTTTTCGACGGGAGATTTCAGGAAATGTGGGATTATTTATATCAATTACTATATTCATGAGACAGGAAGAAAAAACTATTTACGATTTTAGAAAGGGAGATCTTATAACAAGGATCAAACCTATCTTAGGAGATTCCGGGCCTCTGGGGGATAAAGATTATAGTCTGGTTGGAAAGAAAGTTACCTTTCTTGGTATTGCAAATGCCTCGGTCTATCTTTCAAAGCAGGCAGACTTCTTAATTGCCATGTTTACGGGAAAGGATGAGTTAACATTCCAAATCCCCGTTGAACTTTGTGAAGACGGCTGGGCTTTTTACTCTGAGCCTGATTTTCTTGATTCCGATTCTATTCCTATGGACAGCGAGGAAAAGCTTAAAGAGGAAATAAAAAAAGCTGTCAAGGATGATAATTTTGAAAAGGCAGAAATGCTTAAAAGGAAATTAGAAGAGATTCGAAAGTCTAGAAGAGAGGAATAATTTTATCATTTTTTTTGAAAAAACCTCCCGATTTATCGTTGATATCTCGGGAAGTTTTATTATATTAGCTGTGTAAATCTAATTAAAGATGGCAAATATAACAAAAACTCAGATTCAGCAGTATCTTAAGACCAAATTAGGGTCAGATCCTCGCTGGGCTAAGCACGCCCTTTTAAAGATATTCGAATTTCAGACTGCTGAAGAAAAATCAATTGAACATACGAGAGAGAATAATGGTATAGGTTTCACCGGTGTTGATGGCGAAATCCTTACCTCTTTTGCTAAGCAGCTCGAGAGAAAGGGTTATCTCTCTCCTAAGCAGATGAATCTTCTTTTCAAAAAGATACCAAAATACTGGAAGCAGATTCTCTCTATTTCTGATGAAGATAAATTAATGTCCTTAATACAGAAATAATGAATATCCAGAGTTTATCAATAGTAGTCCCAACTAAAGGGTGCATTAATAAGTGCAAATTTTGTGTTTCTCGGATGCACGATAATCCTTACGAGAATTATTTTGATGAGATCCAGATACGTAAGAGAATCAAATTTGCTGTCAATAATGGAGTGAATACGCTGATTCTTACAGGAACAGGTGAAGTTCTTCAGAATACTGCATTCCTTCGTAAACTCAAAGATGTCCTGGATAAGGAGAAACATCCATTTCCTAATGTTGAGCTTCAGACTTCTGGAGTAATGCTTATGGATTATAAAGAGGGATATGGAATGGAGCCCGGAGAGAGATTTAAGATCTATGAAAATATTGATCTGCTTAAAGCTCTCGGTGTTAATACTATTTCCCTTTCGGTTTCAGATATTTTTGATTCTGAAAACAACTGGAATATCATAGGTGCACCACAGAAATATAGGCCTTCCCTTTCGGACCTTTGTAAATTCATTAAAGATCATCATTTCAATCTTCGTTTGTCTCTAAACATGACAAATGTCTATGATCATAAATCCCCAGAGCAAATCTTGAATGCTTGTAAATCTTTGGGCTCTAATCAAATCACCTTCAGAAAATTATATCATTCCGATGATAATTCAGAACAGACTAAGTGGGTAAAGGCTAATTCTGCTGATCCTGATATTTTGGAAAGACTTAATCTCCATATTTCGGGATCAGGCTGGAACGGAACGATCAATTCTGACCCTGAAGGAACACCCCTATACCGTCTGCCTTTTGGCGCTATGGTCTATTCTATCATGGGTATGTCTGTTGCTATTGATGATAACTGCATGGCTAAAGGAGAAGATGGAAAAATGAAATATGTTATTCTGAGGGAAGATGGAAAGCTCTACTGCAGATGGGATGACGAAGGAAGTTTATTATTTTAACTATTACTAATAAAATTATAATGGATAAAAAAATATTGAGCCAATACGATTTTTTGAATCGACTAAATGGAGAGAACCACTCTAAACTTTTGCAGATGAAAAAGGAATATGAAGAAGCTGTAGGAGTTTATGAAGATTTACAGAGCCAAATTATTCAGGAAGAAATTAATCGAATTATTCTGATTGTTAAGGAGCTTTTTCCTAAATATGAAATTAGTCCTACAAAATTTGGGATCCGAATTTCTTGTAATGAAGGCATATCGGATTCTGATAATGCTATAGATGAAAAATCAGGATTAGGCGATTATAATCATGGAGAGGAGATCTATAAAATTTTAGTGGATAAATTAGGTCCTATTATCAAAACGGAAGATGAAGACATCGCATGGTTTGATCCAAAAGAGGATTCGGAGTATGACGAAAAGACCTCATGGGTTTATACCTGGATAGAATATGTTTTCAAGAAGTCGTATCTAAAGGAGAAATTCAATCTAAAGAGTGCACCAATATCAAAAATATAAAAAATGATGATAATTAAATCAATACTTGACACGGATCTTTATAAGCTTACAATGCAGCAGGCTGTAGTGAAGCTTTATCCGAGGGCCAGAGTTCGCTACTCCTTTATTAACAGGGGTAAGACCGAATTCCCAGAAGGATTTGCTGAAGATCTCAGAAAAGAGGTTAAGCAAATGGAAAAACTCTCTTTGACTAAAGGAGAAAAGAAATTTCTTGAAGAAAAGTGCTATTTTCTGGATCCTACTTATTTGGATTTTCTTGAAGGATATAAATATGACTCAGCAGAAGTTGGGATCATTCAGAAAGGCGGGGATCTTCAGATCTCTATTGAGGGATACTGGCACAGGACAATTCTGTGGGAGGTTCCTCTGATGGCTCTGATCTCAGAACTCTATTTTAAGAAGACAGGTCAAAAACCCTGCAGCAGAGTGGATCGGGAGCAGAACAATAAGAAGAAAGCTACAACTTTCAGGATGAATGGAATGCATTTTGCTGATTTTGGGACCAGACGAAGATTCTCTTATGAGATTCAGGATGAAGTTATAAAAGACTTTAAAGCAACTTTTGCTTCAGATAATTTTGTAGGAACTTCAAATGTTCACCTTGCTCATAAGTATAATATACGTCCGATAGGAACTCATGCTCATGAGTGGTTCAGCTTCCATGCAGCTAAATTTGGATACAAGATGGCCAATGCAATGGCAATGGAGGCCTGGGTGAATGTCTTCCGTGGAGATCTTGGTATTGCCCTTCCTGATACATTTACGACTGATGCCTTCTTCCGATCCTTTGACAGGAAGTTTGCAAAGCTCTTTGACGGGGTAAGGCATGATTCTGGTGATCCTATAGAATTTGCCGAAAAGACTATTTCTCATTATCAGAAGCTTGGGATTGATCCACATGATAAAACCATTATTTTTTCTGATAGCTTGAATCCAGAATCCGCTATTGAAATCAAGAATTTCTGCAGGGGAAAGATTCGTTGCTCTTTCGGTATAGGAACTAACTTTACGAATGATGTAGGGGTTAAGGCTCTTAATATGGTTATCAAGATGACTGAAGCTAAGCCAGAAGGAGAAGAATGGATTCCTACTATAAAGCTTTCTGATGTAGAAGGTAAGCATACTGGTGATGAAAAAGAGATCGAGATTGCTAAACATATTTTAAGAATATATGAAAGATCCAAAGCAAGTAATTATTATTAGAACTGACACTGAACCCAAGATGAGGAGGGGAAAGCAATGTGCTCAAGGTGCTCATGCATCTCTTGCGGTTGTTTTGAGCTTGTTATTTGGGGAATATGGAAAGAGGACTTGGGAGATCAATGAGGAGAAGCAGGTAGTTAAGGCTAATGTAGAGATTGATATGAATTCCCCCTTCTATCATTGGATTTCCAGGATCTTTAAAAAAGTAGTTGTTGGCGGAACCCTTGCTCAAATGACCGAAGCATATCAAGCCGCTAAAAAAGCTGGGATCCCTTGTTCTATAATCGAGGACAAGGGACTTACAGAATTCGGTGGAAAGATAACTATAACTGCTTGTGCGATAGGACCAGATGACCCTGATAAGATTGATAAAATAACAGGACATCTATCATTACTTTAACGTTTCTTAACGATGGAATTAAGGAAATAATAATTACATTTAGACTATAAATTTAAAAAAACAATGAAAACAGAATTTATTTATCTTCGGTGGGCCTTGGCTATCTTCTCTGCAGTTGTTGGCTTTGGCTTTCTTGCTCCGGTACTTATTAGCTCACCTACAGACATTGGTCTGATTACAGGTGTTGCTGTTATTGTGCTGGTTCCTCTCGTTGCCTATTGGCTTCTCAAACCTATTTACAAAAAAACAGAAACAGTAACAAAAAAGAAAAAGAGTATGAAAAATTTGAAAACAATTGTTGGTTTGCTGATCGTTGCATCCCTTCTCGCATCCTGCGGTCGTGTAGAGCCCGGATACGTTGGTGTAAAAGTTAAAACACTTGGCCAGAATAAGGGAATTGAACCTGAAGGCCTGGATGTAGGTCGCTACTGGATGGGTATCCTTTATGATCTCTATACCTACCCGACTTTCGTGAATATCTATCCCTTCACACAGGAGGCTACCGAAGGATCTGAAGCTGATGAGGCTTTTCGTTTCCAGTCTATAGAGGGTATTACATGTAATGTTGATGTGGCTATTTCTTGTCATGCAGATCCAGCCAATGCGGTAACTCTTTTTAAAACATATCGAAAGGAAATGGTTCCTATTATAAAAGAGATGCTTCGCCAGGATGTTAATAACTACTTTGTTGATTATGCCAGCAAACTTCGTGTAGATGAGCTATACAGCACCAAGAAAATGGACATGCTGAATTATGCTAAAGATAAACTGAAAGAGAAGGTGGCTCCTAATGGTATTATAATTGATGACATTTCATTCAAGAGCGATATACGATTCCCTCAACAGGTTCAGGATGCTATTATAGCTAAAATTGAGGCTATCCAGCTTGCAACTCAGAAGCAAAATGAAATTGTCCAGGCCGAAGCTGATGCAAAGAAATTGGTTGCTAAAGCACAGGGTGAATATGAAGCTAAGCTTCTTGAAGCAAAGGGTAATGAGGCCCTTTCTCGTTCTATAACTCCCTCCCTTGTTCAATATATTCTTTCTGAAAAATGGAATGGAGTATCTCCGATTTATTCGGGAAGTGGTTCGGTTTTGCCTCCTCTTTTCAATAAGTAATTTTAACAAAATCTTAACAAACCCGAGCATCGTTAGCTCGGGTTTTTTCTTTATATTTGTCTTGTAAAAGAATAGTCATGAAAAAGTTAATTGCTATTATTTTTATTCTCGCGCTCTCTCAATTTAGAATTGAGGTAAAACCCAGAGAAGTTCAGGCCCAGTTGGTAGTTGCGGAACCTAGCAAATCACACGAAGTTAAGACCTATACACATTATTCAGATGGAATGCAATATAAGATCTTTGTTTTAGGAGGAGACTATGCTGATCTGGATATTGAAGTGGTTAATATAACTAAGGATAAGCTAGAAGTTGAAAGATTGCAGCTGGAAATAAATCGACTCAAAAAACTCAAATGACATTAAAGGAATATTGGAAAAGAACTATCTATAAGTTATGGAAAATGTTTATGGTGATTTGATACAATTAGCTAAGGAAGGACGTTTCGATGTCATTACTCATGGCTGTAATTGCTTCTGCACAATGGGAGCAGGTATAGCCGTTCCGATGAAACAGAATTTTGGATGTGATAAATTTCCAATGGAAGCTCCTAAATATCGCGGGGACATTAATAAACTTGGAACCATAGATTACCAGAGTCAGCTAATTAATCCAATTTGGAAACCCATTAAAATAGCTGGGGTTGAAACATTAGCTCCTGACTTTGGCGGGCATCCTCTAATTGTAATTAATTCTTATACTCAATATCATTATGGCCGTAATCATACAGATGGGGTAGAAAGCCCTGTGGATTATGATGCTATCCGGCTCTGCATGAGAAAAATTAATCATCTATTTAAAGGAAAGAAAATTGGTCTTCCTCTTATTGGAGCAGGTCTAGCAGGGGGAAAATGGAGCGTAATAGAAGCCATTATTGATAAAGAGCTTCTAGATATGGATGTAACAATTGTTCATTATAAAAAATAGAGATATGGCAAACTTAATGGAACCGCCCTGTGTGATATGTGTTGGGAAAGGAGATGATGGATATTTCCAAGCAGCAAATATCAATGACCGAATAGAAGTACTTCTGATTCTAAAAACAATTTCTTATGGCCAGTTCTATGAGGAAGTTTGCTTGGATAATGATCTAGAAGAATTAGATTCTGATAATGCAGATACTTTAGCCGATGATGAATGGCTGGAATATCTTCAGAAATTTGAGCATAAAGGCCAATTTCAATTATTAAATATTTAAAACTTTCTCGCGGTAAGCCCATATTA
>Ga0116163_1001054_pt1 | contig 17625 bp, 18 predicted proteins | sample AD_UKC107_MetaG_FD_89889 | JGI IMG/M metagenome (GOLD analysis project Ga0116163, IMG submission 89889) | Active sludge microbial communities of municipal wastewater-treating anaerobic digesters from Hong Kong - AD_UKC107_MetaG | ecosystem: Engineered > Bioreactor > Anaerobic > Digestate...
ATCTTTCAAATCAGCGCATATCAATTTCATCCACACCGGGATGGTCTTCAGGTTTGAATACAAACATGCCGTCGGTAAAAGGCAGGTTAGTTTCAAACTTATTGACCGTATAGGTATAAGTGCTGCCGTTCTTGTCATAAATGGTGATGCTGCTCACCATTTTCCGCGCCCGTTCAATGGTGACCCTGACTTTGTTGAAGTTTTTCTTCTGTATGGGAACCAGTTCTATGACCTGTTGTTTGCTGGTTTCTTCCAGCAGTCTGGCCTTGAAGTTCTCGTTGTATGAACTGAGCAGGTTATTCGGGGTAAAACTGTCGTCTTCCTTACTTGCATTGTTGATCTGCACTTCATTGGCATCTTTCAGGTAAGTCCATACGGTTTTGCCGTTGCTGAAAATTTCCTGTCCGGAGAAACTCAGTTTATAACTATCGCCTTTTGAAATCAGCACCCCTTTAAAGCTGTCATCGATATTCTGGGCTTTATTTTCCATCTTGTAGGTGAATTCGATGCGGACGGTTTTATAAGCCTTGGTTTTGGCTGATACTTCATCGAGAATGGTGCGGGCTTTTTTGTCAGTCTGCGCGTATGCCGGCAAAAAAAATAACAGGCTGAGCAAGGCTAAGAAAACATTTTTCATTTTTACTTTATTTATTAATCGTTTGGATTGGCTTCTGGTCTGAGGTCCTTCAAATATTGTTCCAAAGCCATTTCATTGGCAACTTTAACTTCGCGGGCCTTGCTTCCTTCAAAAGGACCGACAATCCCGGCGGCCTCGAGCTGATCGATAATCCTTCCGGCGCGGTTGTAGCCTAGTTTCAATTTACGCTGTAAGAGCGATGTGCTTCCCTGCTGGGTTTGCACGATAATCCTGGCGGCATCTTCGAAAAGTTCGTCCCGTTGGGCCGGATCAAATTCAACCTCTTTCTCATCCTGCTCATCGGCATATTCGGGCAGGTGATAGGCGTCGGGATATGCCCGCTGTGAGCCGATGAATTCGGTAATGCGTTCAACTTCGGGGGTATCCACAAAGGCGCATTGCAAGCGGATAAGGTCACTGCCTGTGGAGAGGAGCATGTCGCCCCGGCCAACCAGCTGATCTGCGCCTCCGGTGTCGAGGATGGTGCGTGAATCAATTTTTGAAATCACCCTGAAGGCTATACGGGCCGGGAAGTTGGCTTTGATGGTGCCGGTGATGATATTTACCGATGGCCGCTGAGTGGCGATCACCAGGTGAATACCGATGGCGCGGGCGAGTTGGGCAAGCCGGGTGAGCGGGGTCTCAATTTCCTTGCCGGCAGTCATGATCAGGTCGGCAAATTCATCGATCACCACAATGATGTAAGGCAGGAAGCGGTGACCGTGCAATGGATTTAACCGGCGGTCGACAAATTTTACATTGTATTCTTTGATGTTACGAACCTGTGCATCTTTCAGCAGGTCGTAACGGTTGTCCATTTCAATATTGAGCGAGTTGAGTGTCCTGACCACCTTTCGCGTATCGGTGATAATGGCCTCTTCCGAGTCGGGAAGTTTAGCCAGAAAATGCCGTTCAATTTTCGAGAACAGCGTCAACTCCACCTTCTTGGGGTCAATCATCACAAATTTTACCTGGGCTGGATGCTTCTTGTAGAGTATAGAAGCAATAATCGCGTTCAGTCCCACAGACTTACCCTGCCCGGTAGCCCCCGCCATCAATATATGCGGCATGCGCGTGAGATCGGCAATGTAAGGCTCATTCTGTATGGTTTTGCCCATGCCGAAAGGAAGCTCGAATTTGGAATTCTGGAAACGCTCATTTCCCATGATGGATTTCATCGAGACAATTTCCGGTTTAAGGTTCGGCACTTCAATACCAATGGTACCTTTTCCCGGAATCGGCGCGATAATGCGGATACCCATGGCCGCGAGGCTCAGCGCGATGTCGTCCTCCAGGTTCTTGATCTTCGAAATCCTGACTCCCGGCGCAGGGATGATCTCATACAGGGTAACGGTAGGGCCGATGGTGGCTTTTATTTTGTCGATCTGTATGCTGTAGTTTGCCAACGTTTCAACAATGCGGTTTTTGTTGGCTTCAAGTTCTTCCTTCTGAACGGAAATACTGGCTGTGCTCCCGTAATCGTCCAGCAGTTCAAGGGTTGGAAACTGATAATGCGGCAACTCCAGGGTCGGATCAAATTCAGTATCGATGCTAAACCGTTCCGGGGTTTCCCTGATCTCCTGATTTTCATTCAGGGTGTCAATATTTTCGATGGTAAGTTCTATCTCGGGACCTGGTTTGGGCTCAGCAGGCCTCGGTTCAACCTGTTCAAAACCGTTATCTTCCGGCAATGCTGCAGGCGTATCGTTTTTTATCTCCGGAAGGGGATTTTCATCCTTTACGGCGAATTCTACCGTATTGTATTTGTCTTCAGGCAACACCGTTGAATTGAAGCGGTTCTGATTGGTTTTCTGATTCATCGGTAAATCATCTCCCGACCCGTCAGATTCTTCCGCTTCATCTTTACCGGAAGGCTTTTTAGGCAATTCAAGCGGCATATTAAAGGCAAACACGAGAATGGCTATGAGCGAAAACAAGAGAAATATCGCGGTTCCGGGCTTGCCGAGCAGGCCTTCGAGCCATCTGGCGCTCTGGTAACCGGTAATCCCTCCCAGTATGGCATAAGCCGATTGCTGCAGCAGGAAGCCAAGTGCAACCGGCAGCCACAATAATCCCAGCAAGGAGTTGCGGAAGGTTTTACCGACAGGCAGTATGGCTGCCCCCACCGCCATGCGCAATCCGGCAACAAACAACATCAGGATGATCAGGTAGGCCGCCACACCAAAACCTTTCTTTATCAGCAGCAGCGAAAGGGCGGCACCCAGCCTCCCTGCCCAGTTTCCGGCCTCGATTCCGGTGTCGAAAAGTACCCTGCGGAAAGAGTAAGTGGTAAACAGATCGTCAGATCCCCAGTTGAAATAAAGAAAGAGGTATGACGAAAATGCAAAAAGCAGGTAAAGGGCAAGCAGAATGAAGAAAACGCCCGATATCTTTACTGCACGCCCGTCGGTAAGCCAGGATGGAAATACCGGTCTTTTTCCGGATTTCTTCCCGCTTTTTGGCCGGGCCTCGTCAAATTCGTCCTTCCGGAGGGCGCTCTTCTTCAGGGTATTTCCCTTTCTTGCCATTTAGGATACTTTGGTTTGGTGCAGACGGCAAATTTACAAAAACCGGAAGACCTGATGAAGCGGAATGCCTGATTCGTATGGTACTCTCAGGGTATTCCGCTGTTACAGCCGGGTCGGCCGGTTCACACTATTGCGATATCAATGCCTGGTTCTCAGTTGCCTCCGAACGACTGCCTGAGTTGTTCGGGAGTCATCTCTTTGTAGTCAGAGGGAACCTCAAATTCTTTGGCGGAAACTTTCCCCTTTTCTACACTTACCGCGGTCATATACATGTTCATTCCCTGCATTTTGTAAAAGAACTCCATCGGAATGCCCGGCAAGGTGCGGTATTCATTGTCATAGAAAAGTTTGTTGTTGCCGATCTCATCTGTAAAGTAAACGATCATCGGACTTGCTTTGCTTTTCTCATCTCCGAAATGAATCTCGGCTTTCTTGCAGGCGAAACCTGCAATTTCCTTTGTTTCAGAGGTTACCGTAACAACAGGCTCTTTTCCTGAGGGCTTGTCGGCGCCCTTGTTGGGTTTCATGGCAATCTTCTGACCCATCATATCCACCAGAAACACCGTTGATTGCTGATCCGCATCCATAATGATCACCTGGTTGATGCCTGACATCGACATTTCGATGCGGGCTTTATTCCCGTTCATCCTGACCTTCATGGTCTGCGGCAGCATGGCCAGCTGCGTTGCTTCCATTTTTGAATCGGGATAGGTAATTTTATAATTGATTGTGCCCTTGAAAGGACTGCCGGGTCTTTGGGCAAAAACAGCAGAAAGGCCGGTCGAAAGGACAAATGATATGGTAAGGAATAGTGAAATCTTATTTTTCATGCTTCAATTTTTTAAAAAGTTAAGATTTGGGCTGAAAACCCCGGAAAGTTGCTATTCTTCCAGGATGACAATTTTATTGATTTTGTCACCGGCCCTGATCAGGTCAATCACTTCAAGACCTTCGAAGACTTTGCCGAAACAGGTATGATTGCGGTCGAGGTGGCGGGTGTTTTCGCGGTTATGACAGATAAAGAACTGTGATCCGCCGGTATTCCTGCCGGCATGCGCCATCGATAGAACGCCGCGGTCATGGTATTGGTTTTCTCCATCCAGTTCACAGTTTATGGTGTAACCGGGTCCGCCCGATCCCGTGCCGTTGGGGCATCCGCCCTGGATCACAAAATCCGGTATCACCCTGTGAAAAGTCAGTCCATTGTAAAATCCGCTTTTCGAAAGTTTTACAAAGTTTGCAACGGTATTCGGGGCGTCTTCTTCGAAGAATTTAACCTTCATCAGGCCTTTGGCGGTGTGAATTTCTGCTGTGATCATTAGTCTCAGGTTTATTTTACTAATTAATGGTTCTGAAAAGTTTATTAACCCTGATCTTTCCACCGAACAGGGGTTTCCTGTTGTCGAGCGAAAGCCATACAAATACCGCTTTCCCGACAATGTGGTCCTGAGGTACAAAGCCCCAGAACCGGGAGTCGGCGGAGTTGTGGCGGTTGTCGCCCATCATCCAGTAGTAATCCATCTTAAAGGTGTAGGATGTGGCCGGCTTGCCGTTGATCAGTATGGTATTGCCCTGTATTTCAAGGTCGTTAAGTTCATAGTTCTTGATGATCCGCTCGTACAATACGATGTTTCTGTGGTTGATTTCAACAGTCGTGCCTGCTTTCGGGATTACCAGCGGGCCAAAGTTGTCTACATTCCAGGGATAGGCTGAGTCGAACGGGAAAATGTAAGGCTGCCAGAACCCCGCGGGCTGGATAATCTTTTTAACCTCCCTGACATTGATGAAGCCTTTGAGTTTTTCGGCTGCCTCATTGGTCAGGGTTATTACATATTCCTCAGGGCCTGCCATGCCGATTTCTTCGGTAATGTCAAGTTTGTCAAGCGCCATGGGGTTGATGCGGGTGCCGTCGGTACGTACAATATATTTAAACTGCGCGAGTTCGGGCACATCCGCAGGTTTGCCGTTGATGTGTACAACCTGGTCGATGATCTGCAGGGTATCTCCGGGAATCGCCAGGCAACGCTTGATGTAATTCTCCCGCTTGTCAACCGGGCGGGCTACAATTTCACCAAAATTAACCTTGTCGTTCCATACCCTGTTGCGTGTGTAATCCCTTACCAGCGCGTAATAGCTCTGGTTCTGAACTTTCAGGGCTACCGTGTCGCCGTCGGGATAATTGAAAACCACCACATCGTTGTTTTTGACTTTTGAAGGACCGGGGAACCGGTAGTAGGGCAGTTTGATCCATTCAACATAGGATTTCGTGTTCTCCGTAAGCGGCAGGGTATGGTGCACAAACGGGAAGGCGATGGGGGTGTTGGGTACTTTGGGGCCGTAACTCAGCTTGCTGACAAAAAGGAAATCTCCGACCAGCAGGGATTTTTCCATGGATGAAGTTGGTATCGTATAGGCTTCAATCATGAATATACGGATGATGGAGGCCGCGATCACCGCGAAGATGATGGCATCCACCCATTCCCGCAGGGCGGTCTTCTTAATCCTGACCCGGTTTGCCGGAATGGTATAGTCCTTTTCCTTTTTAAGACCCAGCCAGGGCAGGTAAACTACCGGAAACAGAACGGCCAGCGCCTGCTGCCCGAGGCTGTGAATTTTGTAACATTTCAGGGTTTCAACCACCATCAGCATAACCATAAAGGCGTTGATAAACGGCATAACCAGGAAAATAAACCACCACAGTGGCTTATCGATAATCTGAAGCCAGATATAATAATTGTAAACGGGAACGGCGGATTTCCATCCCGGATGACCGGCGTGCCCGAATGTTTTCCACAAAAGTGCCGGAAAGAAAATGATCAGTAAGATCAGGATAAGTGTTGGTGACATAGATTTCTTCTTGATGATCTGCCATGACGGGCAGTGCGTGGTGCAATATTAAGGTTTTTTATTGAGTTAAGGTTTATTCCCAAGCAAATCTGCCATGCCGAAAACCCCTTTACGTCCCTGCAACCATTCGGCAGCCAGCACGGCACCCAGGGCAAAACCCTCCCTGTTGTGGGCGGTATGCTTTAGCTCAATGTCGTCGGTGAGCGAAGACCAATTTACAATATGCGTGCCGGGAACCTCGCCGGTCCGCTCGCTGATTACTTCCAGCTCACCGGGATTTGCGCCGGAGCCGCTGATCCACCGGTGGTAAGCCTGATTCGCTTCAAGGATGGCGTCAGCCAATGCAATGGCTGTGCCACTCGGTGCGTCTTTTTTATGAATATGATGAATTTCGTGAATGGCAGCGCGATAAGTGCTGTATGGATTCATCAGACGGGCCAGCTGTCTGTTGATTTCAAAAAATATGTTAACCCCTATGCTGAAATTCGGTGCATGGAAAAAGGAATGATTGCCAGACCGGCAACGCTGAATTGCCTCTCTGAGGCCATCGGCCCAGCCGGTGGTTCCCGAAACTACCGGAATGCCAAGGTCGAAGCACCGGTTAACAGCCATGGCCGCAGCGGCCGGAGTGCTGAAGTCAATTACGGCCTCGCATGACTTCAGCATTTTTTCAGCAGACATCCAGCCATCAGGTGTGTCGATGGCAATCAGGATCTCATGGCCTCTTTCAACCGCAGCTTTTTCAACTTCATGGCCCATTTTGCCATATCCTGATAATGCAATCTTCAATTTTGTCAGATTTTAGTTCAGAAATTCATACTGAGTCTCACACCCGTAGTCCCGGGCAAACCCGGACCGTAGGGATTGATAATTGCCGGTTCAACCCTGAGCGAAAGGTTGTCGGAAACGTCATAGTCGAAAAAATGCGCATCCACCGCGGCATCAATCACATTGAGGATGTATAAGGCCGCACTGTAAATGATATTTAATTCTACCCGCCTTCTGTAAAAGTCCCGTCCCCGGAGCAGATCGCTGGTGTTAGGATACCTGGTGACATATTCGTTGTCTGTTGGATAAGTATCGCCGTTTGACACATAACTGTAGGCTTCAGTGAATTTTTTCACCTCGTCATTGTTGATTTTAATCGAATACCCGAGATAGCCAAAGCCGGCATAAATAATCGGGATTTTCCAGTATTTTTTGTTGTATGCCTGGCCAAGGCCGGGCAGGGCGAGAGAGTAAATGGTTGCTTTATGCGGGGAGTGCAGGGCCCTGACCATCGTGTCGCTGTCCATTGTTTTCTTCGGCGGGAAGTACATGGCATCTTCCTGCGCAAAGGCCGGGCAGCCGGCGGCTGCCATAAAAATGAAGAAAACCGCAGCCAGTGCGGTTGGTTTTATATTGCGGAAGTTAACTTTATGGAACGGTTTATTCATACCCGGCCTGCCTGGTGCATTATTAACGTGAAAGCAGCTCTGCAAGTATTCGTTCGAGTTGTTTTTGTGAATTGAAACTGATCACGATATTTCCTTTGCCCTTCTGGTTCAGGGAAACATTAACTTTTGTGTCAAGTTTTCCGGCAATATTCTCACGGATGGCTTCAATTTCACGGGGCAATTCCCTTGCCGGAGCCTCCTTGCGTGATGCAGGCTGTTTGTTCAGGTTACGGACGATCTCTTCAACTTCCCTAACGGAAAGATCTTTGGTGATGATATTCTTCAGGATCGCTACCTGTGTTTGTTCGTCATCAATGTTTATTAAAGCCCGGGCATGACCCATCGAAATTTTATTATCCCGGATAGCCACCTGCAGTTCAGCCGGCAGTTTGAGCAACCGGATATAGTTGGTCACTGTTGTCCGGTTCTTGCCGACACGCTGGCTCAGTTCTTCCTGGGTAAGTTCGCACTCTTCGATCAGGCGCTGATAACTGATGGCGATTTCGAGGGCGTTGAGGCTTTCGCGCTGTATATTCTCCACCAGGGCCATCTCGAGCATCTGCTGATCGTTGGCGATACGGATATAACAGGGGATTTCGTCCAGTCCTGCCAGTCTGGAAGCTTTCAGCCGTCTTTCTCCGGAAATCAGCTGATACTTGTCGTATCCCATTTTTCTGACGGTGATGGGCTGAATAATGCCCTGTTCCTTGATGGAGGCTGCCAGTTCGCTCAGGGCTTCCTGGTCAAAATCTTCACGCGGTTGAAAGGGATTGGCTTCAATCTGGCTGAGTGGGAGGGAGGCGATGGCCCCCGCGACAAAATTGCCCGAAATATCACTCGAGGTGATGTCGGTTTCCGGGCTTTCAAGTATGGCACTCAGGCCCCGGCCAAGGGCTTTCTTTTTAGGATTCATTTTCAGGTTCAATTTGTTTTTCAGATGTTTTGATCCGGGTCAGTTCGTTTTTCTGGAGTATTTCACGCGCCAGGTTCAGGTAATTGACCGCCCCGCTGCTGTTGATATCGTGCATAATGATCGTCTCTCCGAAACTCGGGGCTTCTCCAAGCTTTGTATTTCGGTTGATCAATGTTTCAAACACCATATCCTGGAAGTGGGCTTTCACTTCATCAACCACCTGGTTCGAAAGCCGGAGCCTTGAATCATACATAGTCAGCAGTATCCCCTCAATATCAAGCCCCTTGTTGAGACGCTGCTGAACAATCTTAATGGTATTCAGCAATTTACCGAGTCCTTCAAGTGCAAAATATTCGCATTGAACCGGAATAATTACCGAATCCGCAGCAACAAGCGAATTGACCGTAATAAGTCCGAGTGAAGGGGAGCAGTCGATCACGATGAAATCATATTCTTCTCTGACCTTCTGGAGCACCTTGCGCATCAAAAACTCGCGGTTGGGCTGGTTGATCATTTCAATCTCGGCGCCAACCAGGTCGATATGCGCCGGGAGCAGGTCGAGATTGGGTGTGCTGGTCGAAAGGATAATGTTCAAAGGTTCAACCTCATCCATGAGGCATTCATAAATGCTGGTCTTGATATTTTTAGGGTCAAATCCCACTCCGGAGGTGGAGTTGGCCTGCGGATCAGCATCGATGATCAGTGTGCGGTATTCAAGCACGGCAAATGCTGCACCCAGGTTAATGGCAGTGGTTGTTTTCCCGACTCCTCCCTTTTGATTGGCAACGGCGATTATCTTTCCCATTATAGTCAGTTCTCTTGAAATCAGGTATTTATTTGAAATTCATGCCTTTGATGAAAGCCCCACAAAGGTACAATTTTTTATTCCATTTATCTGAAGTGTTCAGGCTGGTGTTGATAAATATAGTGGCCCGATCCGCAATTCCTTAACAGTTGCCTGATTGCCAGCAAATGAGCCGCCCGGCGCAATGCAGCAGTTTACAGAAAGAAATTACATGTGCTTGTCTGGGAAATCTTTGTTTCTGATTTTTTCGGCAGTATAATGCCGGCCATTCATCAATCCTCAATGAAAAATGATAAAACCGCCCACTTGCGCAAAATTCAGGAATCTGGCTTTCCTCCTGATCAATGGGTGATTTCTAAAGGCCAAAATCTTCAGCGCTCAGGTCTGACGGATTATTCGCTTCAGCCTCGGAGAGTTCAGCGTCAATGCCTTTACCGTCGGCATCAATAAACGCAACAGCACCCGTAAGCCCCGATATGAAATTTTCGAAATCTTCCCTGTACAGAAAGATTTTATGCTTCTCATAGATAAATTTGTCCAGCTCCTCGTCAAACCGACGCTTACTCTCAGTGATGGTAAGGTATTTTTCACCTGATTTAGTCAGCTTCACATCAAAAAAATAAGTCCTTTTTCCGGCTTTGATGATATTGGTATAGATATCAACGTTATTTCTGTTGCTGGATTCTTCCATGGCAGTGTTCTGAGATTTTGAGGATGTTAACGCAAAAATATTAAAATAATTGTAATAATTCATGGGTGAAGGGCATAAAAAAAATTGACATTCTTCTCAATTCACTTATAATTAGCCTTTAATGTTTTTATTTATACTGATAATCAGGATATTAATAATGGCTCAATGTGAAAATTTCCCTACCTGTTTGCTTGCCGATCTTCCTGTTTTCCGATAATCCGTTTTTTTTTCTGAATAATTCAATCGGGTTGTTTGTGGATTATATACACCGCCGGCGCCAGGGAAATTATCGGAGTAGCAGAAACTGTGCACCGGGCGCGAAAAAAAACCGGCTTTTCCGGCAGACTTTTTCATGCCGGGGTGCACCATATGCATGCTGGATGTTTGCAGGCTGAATTTATGGTATTTAGCATATTGGAATTGATTATGACAGTTTGACCGTTATGACAATCCTGCTGCCCAAGGCATTTTCTGAGCAAGGGTTTGAGCAGACCTTTGGTTTTTTATCGCCGTAAGCTGACCGGTTGACGGTCGGAAGGGCTGATGTTTTTCAGATATCCCTGCTGCCTGATTATCCTGTTGCCGCGAATTTTTGTCCGGTGTAATCTGTAAACCGGCAGGGCTTATCTCCCGGGTCATAAATCAGTCGATTAACCTTATGAATAAAAATTGTAATTTTGCCGGCTGTTATCCGGAATAGAAAAGAAGTTCTTTTTCCGGGTCAGGAAACGATAAGTTCATTTACATAAAGATTTCATGCTAAGCAGAAGGCATTTAAGGATTAAGGTTTTACAATCGCTGTACGCTCATTTTCAGACGCAGGACGGCCAGATAAACCAGACAGAGAAGGGGCTGCTTTCGAGTATTGAGAGCATTTACGATTTATACATTTACCTGTTGTCCTCGATACTGGAAGTCAGGGATTTTGCCAGGAACCGCCAGGAAGATGCACGGCAGAAATTTCTGCCAACCGCCGAGGAACTGAACCCGAATACCCGTTTTGTCGACAACCGGTTTCTTGAGCAAATCGGGAATAACCGTGACCTGCAGCGCAATATTGCACGATTGAAAATATCCTGGGCCGATCACCAGGAAACGTTCAGAAAGATATTCCAGAATTTCAAAGCTTCTGAACTCTACGAAGCGTATATGAATGCCCCTGCCGCTTCCTATCATGAAGATAAAGAGCTGGTGCTGCAGATGTTTGGTGAGTTTATGCTCACCAATGAGGTTTATACCAGCATTTTTGAGGAACGCAATATTCATTGGGCCGATGATATTGACACTGCAGCATCGCTGGTTGCCAAGACCATACGGAAATGGTCTCCTGCTATGGATGAGTTTAAGTCACTGCCTCCGTTGATGATTAATCCTGATGAAGAAGGAGATGACCTGATCAGGGATTTTGTGCTTAAGTTATTCAGAAAGACGATTCTTAAAAGTGAAGAATCCGGTAAACTTATTGCCGAAAGGGCCCAGAACTGGGACCTGGAGCGCATCGCGGTGCTGGATGTTATTATTCTGAAGATGGCTATCTGTGAATTTACAGAGTTTCCTTCCATCCCGGTTAAGGTAACCATCAACGAGTATATTGAAATATCAAAGGAATACAGCACTCCCCGAAGCCGGCAGTTTGTTAACGGGATGATGGATAAACTGGTGGCTGACATGAAAGCCTCGGGTGAGATCAGAAAATCGGGCAGGGGGCTTGTGGAATGATTGCTGAAAAGCAGCTGCCGGAGGGATTCAGCATCAGGAATTATGAAGCGGCTGATTATGCCGCGGTGGAAAAGTTCTGGAACGATAACGGGCTTGGCGGCGCCCACAGGGGCGATAATGCCGCTGTTGTTGAACAAACCCTGAAAGCCGGCGGGCATCTTTTGCTGTTGGTTTCCAATGAAGGAAAGTTGGCGGGGACTTCATGGATGACCAATGACAAACGGAGAACTTACCTTCATCATTTCGGTATTGCTGAACCTTTTCGCCGCCTGGGCCTTGCTACCTGTTTGTTGAATGCCTCCCTTGAAATAGCCCGGACTGATGGTTTTCAGATTAAAATTGAGGTTCACCGCGATAATCTGCCCGCTCAGCTGCTCTATAAAAAAGCTGGTTTTACTTTTCTAGGGGATTATGATGTGCTGATTATCAGAAATATCCATGAATAGAGCTCCGGGCCGGCACAGACTTCCCCGTTGTTTAGTTTCATTCATAACTTCTCCGGACATTAATTCGGCAGGAAATTCACAATGTTGCCCCGAAAGTGTTGCAATACTGTTTCAACCGGTAAGTCTTTTATCCGGATAATAAAAACGTTATCTGCAAGTGAATAACCGGGCTGAACAAACAATAAACCGGGATTGCCTTCTGAAACCAATTGTTCTGCCTTTTCGGGTTTTCCATTAATTAGACGGGGCTAAATAATTCAGCAATCCCCGCCTGATCTGATGTTTTTAACTAACTTTGCAAAGGTGAATGAACGCTCAACCTGCTGTATACACCTGGTACAGCGTTGGCGGTCTTCCTGCTGATCAGACCGGAAATATTTATGATTCAGTCTGTTTGAGCGGGAGTGAATGTGATTTTTTTGGGCCATACAATGGCAAAAAACAGTTAAGTATGAAAATTAATGCGCTTTTATTGATTACTGCTTTCGCTTTCGCAGGATTGTTGCAGACTTCCTGTGGCAGCAAAAATGCCGCAGAGGGGCTTTATCCTGCTGATATTGTGAAGAATCCAAACACTGCAAGTGGTAAATCCGATGCCGGGAATATGCCTGTATTGGAGTTTGAAAAGGATTTTCATGATTTTGGAAGAATCATTCAGGGTGAAAAGGTTTCGTATAGTTTTAAATTTACCAATGCCGGGGAATCTGATCTCATCATATCAAAAGTCAGTACTTCATGTGGATGTACAGTGCCTGAATTCCCCAAAACACCTATCAGACCGGGAGAATCCAATAAGATTACGGTGAAATTCGACAGTGAAAACCGCCGCGGATTTCAGAACAAGAGCATTACCGTTGTCAGTAACACCCAGCCGAACTCCGTTGTGCTGAGGATAAAGGCCCAGGTAGTGCTTCCTGAAGAAATGAACTGAGTATTCTGAATTTTTTAATAACCAAATAAACCAGCAAACAAATGTTTACATCTGCATTATTAATGGCTCCGGCCGAAGGTGGCGGCAGTGGCTACAGCTCACTGATCTTTTTGGTGCTTATCATGGTGGTTTTCTACTTCTTCTTTATCAGGCCCCAGGCTAAAAAAGCCAAGGATCTCAGGAAGTACCGTGAAGCCCTGAAAAAGGGAGACAAAATCGTTACCATTGGAGGAATTCATGGTAAAATCGTTGAAGTCCAGGAAACAACTTTTACCATAGAGGTGGAAGATGGCACACGGCTGAGAATTGAAAAATCTGCGGTAGCCGGAGATGCCAGTGACCAACTGGCCAATCAGCAGAAATAGAGGAAATTAACTGTTACCGCTCGCAAAATTCCCTGCAGGTGAAAGAGATTTTACATGCTATTATTGCACGCGTCAGAAAACCAATGGACGGAAAGCTGAGAAATCGGCTTTCTGTTTTTTTGATCTGTACAATTATTTCAGTCATCATGTGGGGAATGATAAAGTTAAGCCGGGAGTATCAGATCCCGGTCAGGTTCAGTGTTGTTCCTGAAAATCTGCCCGGGGGAAAAGTGATGACTGCGAACCCTGATTCGGTCATCAGTATTACGTTGAAAGCTAAAGGTCTGGAATTGTATTCGCGTATTTTTTCAACCAGGAGCAACACGGTGACTCTTAGTCTGGATAACATCAGGCTGAAGAGGGAAGGTGATCAGTATACCGGATTTCTGCGAACATCAGGAATGCTGAAGGCCATAGAAGAGCAACTCCCTGGCGGATTTGAAATTACGGCCGTGGATCCGGATACGTTACATTTTGTTTTTGAAAGAAGTGTCCGTAAAAGGGTTGGGGTCACGACCAGGCTTTCGCTTGATTTCAGTCGTCAGTATCAGCTGTATGATTCCGTACAGACTGATCCGGACTCAATTTATATATCTGGCAGAAAAGAAATAATTGATACCATCCGGAGTGTAACAACCGAATGGAAGACCTTTGATGATCTGAAGGAAGATATTTCTGCCAGACTGGCGCTGATAACTCCCCGGGTCTGGCCTCCGGTTTATTTATCGGAAGATAGCGTTACAGTGCGGTTGAATGTAGAGAAATTTACTGAAGCCAGTATAGAAGTGCCGGTCAATATCAGGTCAGGGCATGGCCATGTAAACTATCGTACATTTCCTGAAAAGGTAACCCTTACCTGCAGGGTAGCCTTGCGCGACTATAACCGGGTGGATCCCTCGCTTGTGACAGTTGTGGCTGATCTGGATAAAACTGTTGTTTCGGACAGCGAAAGAGTGCTGGTTGAAGTGAGCCGGGTTCCTGCATTTATGAAGGTTATCCGCATTGAACCGCAAAAGGTTGAATATCTCATTCTGAAATAGTTAGAGGAGCGGCTGTTTCCGGAGTTTGCCCTGCCCGTGGGTTAAAATGCAGGAATCATCCCTGTCACGGATTTTTCAGTTTCCCTGAAAAGCATTATGTTTGTATAATGAACATGAAGCGGATGCTGAAAATCGGACTCACCGGGAGTATAGGAAGCGGAAAATCGACCATTGCCGGATTGTTTCGCGTTTTTGGCATTCCTGTTTATATTGCCGATGTTGAGGCGAAAAAGTTTCTGGGAGACCCGGAGGTTATCCGGATGATTGTGGAGATGGCCGGTGCCGGTGTGCTCAGTCCTGACGGATCCATAGACCGGAGGATGCTGGCATCCTTGGTTTTCAATGAACCTGCGCGGCTTACAACCCTCAATAATATCATTCATCCAAGAGTGAGGGGGCATTTCTTTAACTGGATCGAAGGGCAGTCAGGAGTGCCTTATATCATTCAGGAGGCTGCCATAATTTTCGAATCAGGCTTTTATAAAATGTTTGATAAAATAATTACCGTTGCTGCTCCCATTGAGGAACGGATCGGAAGGGTTATGCTTCGTGACGGATTGAAGCGGGAAGACGTAATGGCGCGTATAGAAAACCAATGGCCGGAGGAGTCCAAAATCGCGATGTCGGATTTTGTCATTTACAACAGCGATACGGACCTGGCCATACCCCAGGTGCTTGAAATTCACAAAACGCTGATGGGGATTTCTGAAGCAGTTATTAATTAGTAAAAAGCTATATGGAAGACTTAATTTTGGGCATTGGCTCCCGCGTGGAGCATCCCCAGTTCGGAAAAGGAGTAATCATTCAGGTTCGCTCCGATGCATGGGAAATCACATTTATCGATAACGGTACCCGGATAATACAGCGTGACTTCACGGGTATGAGGGTGCTCGAAGCTGTTGAAACGCCTTCTGACATCGCTACCTATGAAAAAATGGAGAAGAGTCTGATCAGGGTATTGCGCCGTTTTACGGATATACAGGAAACAGTACCGCTGGGGCAGCGGTGGACCGGCGGACGGATGGTATTGTATCCGGGCGATCCGACCCTGAAAGAGAAAGAAGTTCCGATTGATGCATTTTTTCATAAAATTGTAATGGTGCGCGACCGTTTGCGCGTGCTGGAGCAAAGGGTTAATTCAAGCGCGCTGAGCGATGAGGATAAAGTAAATATTCAGCAGTATATTACACGTATTTACGGCAGCCTGACCACCTTTAATGTGTTATTTAAAAACAAGGATGATTATTTTACAGGTGATAAAGGCACCTGAAAAGGATGGAGTGAAGCCTGCCGATGTGTAAACAAAACCAGGATTCGGCTGTTATTGCTGTTGATTCTCACAGCGTCTGATACTTTTGTCAAATCCCGTAATCCGGTATATTCAGTCACTCGCCAGAACAAGGAACTGCCAATGGTTTATTTTTAACAAGCCTGATCTTTAATTCTTATGCTTTTCGATCTTGACCTGATTCAACGTGTTTATGCAGCGATGCCCCAAAGGGTAAAAAATGCCAGAGCCCTGCTTGGCAGACCGCTGACACTGAGTGAAAAAATCCTCTATTCCCATCTGTTTGAAGGAGAGGAGTTTAAGCCCTACTCAAGGGGTGATGATTATGTAAACTTTGCGCCCGACAGGGTTGCCATGCAGGATGCCACGGCCCAGATGGCGCTGTTGCAGTTTATGAATGCAGGTCGAAGCAGGACCGCTGTTCCTTCCACGGTGCATTGTGATCATCTGATTCAGGCACATTCCGGAGCACAGGCCGATCTTGATGCCGCCCTGGATCAGAACAGGGAAGTTTTTGATTTTTTGCAATCCGTATCCAATAAATACGGCATCGGTTTCTGGAAGCCCGGTGCAGGAATAATTCATCAGGTGGTACTGGAGAATTACGCATTTCCCGGAGGAATGATGATTGGTACCGATTCGCATACCGTGAATGCCGGTGGATTGGGCATGATCGCCATAGGTGTCGGGGGTGCTGACGCTGTGGATGTAATGTCCGGAATGGCATGGGAACTTAAAATGCCCAGGCTGATAGGTGTAAAACTCACCGGCAGGCTTAACGGATGGACATCTGCCAAGGATGTAATCCTGAAAGTGGCCGGGATACTTACCGTAAAAGGAGGTACCGGTGCCATTGTTGAATATTTTGGCGAAGGGGCGGATGCCATTTCTGCAACAGGAAAGGGTACCATTTGCAATATGGGTGCAGAAATCGGAGCGACAACTTCCATCTTTGGTTATGATGAAAAAATGAGTGTCTATCTCCGCGAAACCGGCAGGGCTGTTGTAGCTGATCTGGCCGATCAGATTACAGCCGACCTTCGTTCGGATGAGGAAGTGTATCAGAATCCTGAAAAATACTATGATCAGTTGATTGAAATCAACCTATCGGAACTGGAACCTCATATCAATGGCCCGTTTACACCTGACGCGGCATACGGTATTTCTGAGTTCGTGAAAATTGTGAAAGAGAAGAACTATCCGCTGACGCTTGAAGTCGGGCTTATCGGATCGTGTACCAATTCATCCTACGAAGACCTTACCCGTGCGGCTTCTGTTGCCCGTCAGGCAAAACAGAAAAAACTCAAAGTGAAGAGTGAGTTCATCATTACGCCCGGTTCAGAGCAGATCCGCTACACTACCGAACGCGATGGATTACTCGATGTTTTCGAGGATATCGGCGGCGTGGTGATGGCCAATGCCTGCGGCCCCTGTATCGGCCAATGGAAACGCCATACCAATGACCCTGAACGAAAAAATTCAATTATTACCTCATTTAACAGAAACTTCGCCAAAAGAAACGATGGTAACCCGAATACCCATGGTTTTGTGGCTTCGCCTGAAATAGTCACAGCAATGACCATCGCAGGTTCCCTGACTTTTAATCCACTGACCGACAAACTGCAGAATGAAAACGGAGAGTGGGTTTCGCTGGATATGCCCGAAGGGCTCGAACTTCCACCGGATGGTTTTGAGGTGAGAGATGCCGGTTATGTAGCGCCTATGGAAGATGGAAGCGACGTCAGGGTGGTTGTAAAACCTGATTCTTCGCGCCTGCAGTTACTTCAGCCTTTTCCTGCCTGGGACGGAAACGACATGATGGGATTGCGGCTGCTGATTAAAGCCAAAGGTAAATGCACAACAGATCATATCTCAATGGCCGGTCCATGGTTGAGATTTCGCGGCCACCTGGATAATATTTCGGACAACCTCCTGATCGGAGCATTCAATTATTATAACGGAAAAACCAATTTTGTAAA
>Ga0116163_1001071_pt1 | contig 17517 bp, 13 predicted proteins | sample AD_UKC107_MetaG_FD_89889 | JGI IMG/M metagenome (GOLD analysis project Ga0116163, IMG submission 89889) | Active sludge microbial communities of municipal wastewater-treating anaerobic digesters from Hong Kong - AD_UKC107_MetaG | ecosystem: Engineered > Bioreactor > Anaerobic > Digestate...
GGGGGCCTTGTTGGGGCGGTAGCCCAGCGCGGCCATGACCTCCTCATAGAGCACCTGGGCGGGGCCGCGGTCGAGCATGGCGGACTGCAGGAGTTCGGCGCGGCGGCGCAGGCGGGCTTCGCCGGCGGCCTCCAGGGCGGCCCCGCGGCGGGCGGGCGGCAGGCGCTTCATGGCGGCGCGGCAGGGAGGGGGCGTCGCCCGGGCGGCGACGGGATAGGCCATGAGGTCAATGTTGTCGAAGGAGAAGTCCGGCAGGGCGTCCAGGGCCGGGCGCAGCGCGATCTGGAGGGCGCCGGGCGGCAGTTCGGCGGCGGGCAGCGAGCCGGGGTAGTAGGCCACATGGGCGCAGACCCGGCGGTAGCGGGGATCGTTCGCGTGGCCGTGGCGCTGCCAGTCGTCGGGGCGGACATGGATTTCGACATCGCCGGAGAGGCGCCGCAGGTCGGGACCGATGCGCAGCGCGGCGTTCAGGAAATCGGGTCCGGGCCCGGTGTTCCAGTCGCCGGGATGTTCGACTTCGACGCGTTCGCCCTCCAGGGTGCAGAGGGCGGCGGGGCGCAGGCGGCTGTCGGCCCATACGCATTGGAGATGGCGTTCGACAAACGGCGCGGGCGGGGCGGAAGGGGCTTCACAGACGCCGCAGGGGAGAGGGCGGGTTACGTGTTCCGGGCCCGCGGCCCGGGGGAACCAACCGGGATCGATGCTGGCAGGACGGTTCATGGCGGACTCCGGGAAAATTTCCATGCCATGAATAGCCGAACGGGGGCCGGAAGTAAACGTTGAAAGCCCCGGGGGGTGCGGTATGATGGACCGGCTAATGCGCCTGTAGCTCAGTTGGATAGAGCATCGGATTTCTAATCCGGCGGTCGCAGGTTCAAGTCCTGCCAGGCGCGCCAGGTCATGTCCGAAAGGAGAGTCCGGATGAAGAAAGCGCGCGGGACGTTGTGGATGCGGACGGGGATTCTGCTGCTGGCGGTGGTGTTCGGGGTGCTGGTGTACTGGTCGGTGGGGTTTCTGCTGAACGACATCGCGGTGTTCCGCCGGCCGGACCGGCAGGCGTTTTTCAAGGAGCGGAGCGATCCGGCGCTGCGGGACCGGCTGGAGGCGCTGGAGGGCCGGCTGGAGGAACTGGAGCACCAGCATACGCTGCTGGAGCAGCAGCGGGGATTCATCCGGGATTCGTCGTCGAGCCTGCAGATCACGGTGGACAATCTGTTCAAGCTGAAAGACCGCCGCCAGGAGCTGGTATCGGAAGCGCAGTTCGGGCAGGTGCTGGCGTCGCTGGACAAGATCCTGGCGATCCAGGACGAGTTCAAGACGACGGCGGAGGACTACATCCGGATCACGAACGAGAAGCACGAGGTCCAGAAGGAGATCCGGGCGCTGAAGCGGCGGATTTCGGAACAGGACGAGGCGATTGCCAAGGCGTATGCCGAGGTGGTGCGGCGCCAGCAGATCCGCAGCACGATCCTGAAGCTGGCGCTGCTGCTGCCGCTGGTGGCGGTTTGCACGGTGGTGCTGGTACGCAGGCGGGACAGCCTGTACCGGATGCTTTTCGCCAGCACGGCGGGGGCGATCTACCTCAAGACCGGCCTGGTGATTCACGAGCGGTTTCCCAGCCGCTGGTTCAAGTACATCCTGACGGCCGGCCTGCTGCTGCTGGTGGCCTGGGGGTTTGTCTGGCTGATCCGGCGGCTGGTGAAGCCGAAGCTGGACCTGCTGCTGAAGCAGTACCGGCAGGCCTACGAACACTACCTGTGCCCGGTGTGCGACTATCCGATCCGGCGCGGACCGCGGAAATACCTGTATTGGACGCGGCGCACGGTGCACAAGGTGGCGCTGGCGCCGGCGGCCGGCGCGCCGGCGGAGGACGACCAGCCGTATGCGTGTCCGTCGTGCGGCACGACGCTGTTCGAGAAATGCCCGTCGTGCGGCCGGATCCGCCACAGCCTGCTGCCGGCCTGCCAGGCGTGCGGCGCGAACAAGGAAATCGCCGGCGACCGGTATTGAGCCGGGCGGCGGGGCGGGGGGTCAGGCGCTGACGTAGCCGAGCTTCTTGAGAAGCCAGTAGTTGCGGGACCAGTTGGGCTCGACCTTGACCCAGAGCTCGAGGGTGTGGGGCTTGTCGTAGATGGCGGCGAGATCCTTTTGCGCGGCGTGGCGGATGTCGCGGATCATTTTGGCCTGCTTGCCGATGACGATGGGGCGCTGGGAGTTTTTCTCGACGTAGATGGTGGCGCTGACGTTCACGCGGTCGTCGGCGTCTTCGATGTGGTCCACGGCGACGGCGATGGCGTGGGGGAGTTCCTTGGTGAGGCGGGCGTTGATCCGGGCGCGGATGACATCGGCGATGAAGAACGGCCGCGGGTCGTCGGTGAGCATGTCGGGAGGAAAGAGGGGGGGGGATTCGGGCATGGCCGCGCGCAGGGCATCGAGGAGTTCGGGCAGGCCCTGGCCGGTGGCGGCGGAGGTTTCGAACCAGTGCAGCGGCGGGGGGGTGAACGCCGGGTCCCGGGAGCGGAGTTTCGAGAGGGTGTCGGCCCAGGCGTCTTCGTAGGCGCGCCGGCGCAGGCCGAGGTCGGTTTTGTTCAGCACCGCAAAGACCGGTTCGTTTTCGAGGGCGAGTTTCTGCATCCAGCCGCGGTCTTCGTCCTGGGGATGGAGGGAGGCGTCGAGCAGGAGCAGGACGGCATCGGAGCCGGTGACGAGACCGCGGGCGGTGCGGTTGAGCATGGAGCTGAGGGCGTGGGAGGCCTGGCGGATGCCGGGGGTGTCGAGGAAGACGATTTGCAGGGCGTCCTCGTTGAGGATGCCGCGGACGGGCCGCCGGGTGGTCTGGGCGACGGGGGAGACGACGGACACCGGTTCGCCGAGCAGGGCGTTGAGCAGGGAGGACTTGCCGGTGTTGGCGCGGCCGACGATGGCGGCGATGCCGGCGCGGAAGGGGGGCGGGGTGGATTCGTTCATGGGGGCGGCAGCGGGATCAGGCGAAGTCCGCGATTTCGCCGTTGGCGGGCAGGTGGACATCGAGATGGAGTTCGTCGCGCAGGAGGGCGCCGAAGGATTCGCGCTGGTCCTGTTCGCCGTGTACGAGGAAGACCTGGCGGGGGCGGGCGCCGCGGACATAGCGCAGGAGCTCGGTGCGGTCGGCGTGGGCGCTGAAGGAGTGCAGGGATTCCACCTCGGCCTTGACGGCGAATTCGTCGCCGAAGATGCGGACGGTCTTGTCGCCGTTCTGGAGGCGGCGGCCGAGGGTATGGACGGCCTGGTAGCCGACGAGCAGGACGATGTTGAGTTCGTTTTCGATGCCGTGCTTGAGGTGGTGGAGGATGCGGCCGTGTTCGCACATGCCGGAGGCGGCGAGGACGATGGACGGCTTGTCGGAGGACGTGATGGCCTTGGATTCCTCGACGGACTCGGTGAAGGTGAGCCACTTGGCGGTCATGATGGAGCCCATGCGCTTGCGCAGGGCGTGGTAGTCTTCGTCGAGGTAGGTCTTGCTGTTTTCGAAGACGCGGGAAATGGCCTGGGCCATGGGGCTGTCGAGATAGACGGGCACTTCGGGGATGTCGCCGCGCTCGCGGAGCTGGGCGATGAGGTAGATGATTTCCTGGGCGCGGCCGAGGGCGAAGGTGGGGATGAGGACCTTGCCGCCGCGCGCGAGGGCGCGGGTGACGGCGGCGCGGAGGTCTTCGCCCTCGTTGCGGGCGTCTTCGTGGTGGCGGTTGCCGTAGGTGCTTTCGGAGATGAGGATGTCCACGTCTTCGATCTGGACGGGGTCGTTGAGGAGGGGGAGGTTGTAGCGGCCGAGATCGAAGACGAGGGCGACGCGGAGGGGGGCCTGGCCGGGGCGGGGGATTTCGAGGCGGGCGAGGGCGGCGCCGAGGATATGGCCGGCGTCCACATGGGTGAGGGAGACGCCGCCGGGGAGTTCGACGGGGGTCTGGTAGCGGTGGGGCTGGATCAGTCCGATCGCGGCTTCGGCGTCTTCGATGGTGTACAGGGGTTCGATCTGGGGCAGGCCGCGGCGGTTGGTCTTCTGGTTCAGGTAGGCGGCGTCGCTTTCATGGATGCGGGCGGAATCGCGCAGCATGATGGGCAGGAGATCGGCGGTGGCGGTGGTGGTATGGATGGGGTTGCGGTAGCCCTGCCGGGCGAGGGTGGGGATGTTGCCGCAGTGGTCGATGTGGGCATGCGACAGCACCATGGCGTCAATGGAACCGGGCTCGAAGCCGAGATTGCGGTTGATTTCGTTGGCTTCCTTCCGGCGCCCCTGGAACAGGCCGCAGTCAAACAGGAGGCGGGTCTTGTCGGTTTCGAGGATGTGTTTCGAGCCGGTGACCTGGTCGGCGCCGCCGAGAAAATGCCATTTCATGCTGGATCCTGGGGTTGGGGAGATTGCCGGTTGCTGTACACGCCGGAATCCTAGCGGTTCGAAGGGGGCGGACGCAAGGCTTTAAGCGGCTGTGTCCACGCGAAGGGGGGATTTTCCACGGTGTGGAAAATTTTTTTCCATGGCGTGGAAAACCGGCGGAAATTTTTTCCATGGCATGTAAAATCCGGAAAACCGGCGGGATTTCCACGAGCCGGCGGGCAACATGCGGCAATGCAGGGACCCCTATTCGGGGTGACCCGGTTTCCGGCTTTGATTTCAGGCGGAGTGGTCTTCGATGCGGATGCCGCGGGCTTCGACGGCGGCGCGGCGGTCGAGGACATCGCGGGCGGCGTCGCGGTCCACGACATAGATCATGTCGCCGCCGCGCCGGGCGTAGAGCTGTCCGTAGGAAATCGGGACGGCGGGGGAGGGGTCGTCGAGGAGGGAGGCGGCGACGGGTTCGGCCTTGCGGGGGCCGGAGGCGAGCAGGACGACGCAGCGGGCCTGGTACACGAGTTCGGCGCCCATGGAGATGGCGTAGCGCGGGCTGTCCTGCCGGGCGGCGAAATGGCCGTCGGCCACGGCGTTGTCAATGGTGTTGTCGTCGAGTTTGACGAGCAGCATGCGGTTGCCGTCGAAGGGAATCCCGGCTTCGTGGAAGGCGACGTGTCCGCGTCCGCCGACGCCGATGATATGCAGATCGATGCCGCCGGCATCGCGGATCAGGCGTTCATAGGCGTCGAGGATGTCGGTGCGCACCCAGCGGAGGTAGTCGGAGGCGGCATCGGGGCGGATGACGATGGCCTGGCCCTTGTCGGCGCCCCGGGCTTCCCAGTCGCCGGGGTGGGCGTCGAGTTCGCGGACGAGGCGCTCCTGATCGATCAGGCAGCCCCAGGGCACATGGGTGACGGCGAATTTGGTCTGCAGGAGGCCGAAGAGCTCCTGGATCATGAAGAAGGTATAGCTTTCGGGGTGGAGGGCGCGGGCCTGGGGATTGGGGCCGGGCAGGCCGACGTATTCGTCGAGGTTGATGCTGCGGATTTTTTCGGCCGGCAGTTGGCGGGCATTGAAGGTCCGGGCGAGATGCTTGTAGACGCCGGTGGGGGAGTTGCCGGTGGCGAGGCCGAGGGTGAAGGCGTCCTGGTGGCCGAGGGTGCGGGCGATGCGGGCCTGGACGAGACCGGCGGCCAGTTCGCTCATGTGGTCGAAGTCGCGCGCGATAATGACGGTATGGGGCATGGGCGGTCTCCTGGGGGATGGTCGAAAACTGGCCGGCAGAATGCGCCGGGGACACGGGGGCAATCAATACAAAAATTGCGGGAAGCGAGGGAAATCAGACAAATCTGTCAGAACAATATTCAATATCCACCGGAGGGGCGACAGCCAGCTACGGATTTCCCAGCGCGGCGGAGCCGCAACCAAATTCATCAGAACTCATGAACTCATGAAAACGGAGAGGGGGATAAGCAGGAAAACAGGAAACACAGGAACAGATTCAATGTTCAATATTCAAATTCAATATCCAATATTCAAGTGAGGACAGGGCCTCGTCGTTTCATTTCAAACACATCGATTTCACCTTGTCTGTATATGGAGTGCGGCGGCAAGCGAAGCGCGACGCCGCTTTGGATCGGGAACGGGACAGCCGGAACAGCCGAGCTACGGATTTCACGGATGGCACGGATTCGGAATGGGATCGGGACAGCCAAAGCGGTGCCGCGGCCGATGGCCTTGTCACCGCAGTCCAAAGGGAACAGTCGGGACGGGAGGTGGAGGAAAACTACGAAAGTCGCGAAAAGCGCGAAATCGGAAATTTCTGGAGGGGCAAGCTCTGTCTTGCCCGGTTTGCGGATCGGGAACGGGACAGCCGGAACAGCCGAGCTACGGATTTCACGGATGGCACGGATTCGGGCAAATTCAAGAGGTCTTCAGGTGGGGCGAACCCTCCGGGTGAGCCGGGATCGGGCAGCCCGCTCACCACAGAGGGCCACAGAGTGGCACAGAGGAACAGTTGGCATCGAGGGGTTGAACAGCCCTCCCCGATCCTTTCCCGGGCGAAGCCCCCCCCCAGGAATTTTCTCTGTGAGCCTCTGTGTCCCTCTGTGGTTCATCTCGGCTGTTCACCCCTTTTTCTTAAGGCTGTTTTCTCTGGTGCCTCTGCGAGTTCTGCGGCAAAGACTCTTCGGCCGGTTCGGGGCTGTTTCTCTGTGAGTCTCTGTGGCCCTCTGTGGTTCATCTTGGCTTTGGATCGGAACAGCCAGCCTCACGCCAAGCCGCCAAGGCGCGAAGGGGGGGCAGGGTGAGAACGGGTCAACTTGAGCGCAGGCGCGCAGCGCCGGAGTCGAAAGGTCTCGGCTGAATTCCGACGGCCGGTCTGCGGGACATGGCGGAGATCCCTCGACCCTCCACGGGCGGGCAGGCAAAGCTCGGGATGACAGGGGGCGGGGGGGAGAGGTCAGAGGTCAGGAGTCAGGAGACAGGGTTCAGGAGACAGGAGACAGAGGACAGGGGGCAGGACGACCAACCACCTATCGGGCCAACAACCAACGGCCATCAACCAACAACCATCAACCAACAGGTGTAACAAAGGGGGGGCGGGGGAGCGACCGATGAGGGCATGGCGGTGTCAGGTTATCAGCGGGGCGAACAGCCGGCGGGCGGTGGCGGTGGTTTGCGCGGCGATCCCGGCGAGGGATTCGCCGCGGACATCCGCGAGGATCTGCCCGGCATAGGGGATGCAGGCGGGTTCGGAGAGGAGCTTGCCGTCGGGGCCGGTCAGGAAGGGCTCGAGGTGGTCCGGCAGATCGGGGGGCAGGTCGGGGGCGTCGGATTCCAGCAGGAAGCGGCCGGCGGCGACCTGCCGGGCATTTTGGCGGGCGCGGGCGTTTCGGGGGCGGGTCAGGGTGCCGCCGAAGGAAATGAACACGTTTTTTTCCGCGAGGGCGGGCAGGGCGTCGGGGGGGCCGGAGTAGGCATGGATGAGGAGTCCGGCGGGATGGGGGGGGCGGTGGAGCAGCAGGTCCAGCATCCGTCCCCAGGCGTCGCGGCAATGAACGGAGGCGGGGAGGGCGAGTTCGCAGGACAGGTCGAGCTGGGCGAGAAACACGGCTTCGCGCTCGGCATCCAGGCCGTCGTTCATGCGGCCGTCGAGTCCGATTTCGCCGATGCCGGCGGGCCGGTCGGCGAGGAGGGCGCGGAGGGTCCGGAGCCAGGCGGAACTTTTTTCCTGAATGAACCACGGGTGCAGGCCGAAGGAGGCGATGACGAGGCCGGGATGGGCGTCGGCGAGGGCGGCGACGGCCGGCCAGTCGGCCTCGGAGGTGGCGGCGGCGTGGAGCAGGACGAAGCCGGCGGCGCGGGCGCGGGCGAGGACGTCGTCGAGGCGGGGGGCGAGGCGCGGATCCTGCAGATGGCTGTGGGCGTCGGCCCATTGCAGTTTTTGAGTGTCCGGCGGAAGCGAAGGTGCTATGGTCATGGGTGCATGGTGAAAGGCCGGCCCATATCAGTCAATGCGCAAAGCGGAACCCGCCGGCGCCGGGGCGGATGGGTGCCGGGGTTGGCGCTGGCGCTGGCGCTGGTCTGGGCGGGGGCGGGATGCGGGACGTTTTCCTATTATCCGGAGGGGATGGAGCACACGACGCTGGCGCCGCTGCGGACGGGCCGGCGGACGGGTTACGAGCGGACGTTTGGCAAGCGCACGGAGGGGCGCGACGGGATGCTGTTTGCGATGGAGATGGGGCGGGTGGCGCAGCTGGAGGGGGATCTGGACACGTCGCGCGCGGCGTTCGAGAAGGCGATCGCCGCGTGGGAGATGCGCGACGACCAGGCGGTGGTGTCGGCGTCCGGGGCGGGGGCGCAGGCGGGCGCGGTGCTGGTGAACGACAAGGCGATCCCGTACCGGGCGCCGGAGTACGAGCGGGCGCTGGTGCATCACTACCAGACGCTGAACTACCTGGCGACGAACGACCTGATCGGGGCGGGGGTGGAGGTGCGGCGCGCGAATCTGGTGCAGGAGGCGGCGCGCGAGAAGCGCGAAGGGGAAATCGAACGGGCGGCATCCGGCGACTCCCGCGTGCCGGAGGGGGAGGAGGGCGATCCGAGCCTGCTGCCGGTCTATGCGGGGCTGGACGAGATCGCCGGGGGCGTGAAGCATTCGTTCCAGAATGCCGCGACGTTTTATCTGTCGGGGGTGGTCTGGGAGATGCTGGGGGAGCGCAACGACGCCTACATTGACTACAAGAAGGCGCTGGAGATTTTTCCGGACAATTTATTCCTGCAGACGGACGTGATGCGGCTGGGCAAGCGGCTGGGGATGCGGGAGGACGTGGCGGATTTCCAGCGGCGGTTTCCGCAGGTCAGGGACATGCCGGCGGACGGCACGGGGGCGCTGGAGGGCAAGGCGCGGCTGGTGGTGCTGTATGAAGAGGGGCTGGCGCCGAAGAAGTCGGAGATGTCGGTGGCCTATCCGCTGGGGTCGGCGGATTCGATCGGGGCGGTGGCGCTGCCGGTCTATGCGGAGGCGTTTCCGGGGCCGGTGCCGGTCGGGGTGAGGGTCGGCGGGCGGCGGGTGGGGAACACGGCGCCGATCTGCAGCGTGGGGGCGCTGGCGGCGCGGTCGCTGGCGGAGCGGATGCCGGGAATCGTGACGCGGCAGGTGGCGCGGGCGGTCACCAAGGGCGTGGCGGCCAAGGCCGCCAAGGATTCGGGGGGCGGCTGGGCCGAGCTGGCGGTGACGCTGTACAACGTGATCTCCGAGCAGGCGGACCTGCGCAGCTGGCTGACGCTGCCGGCGCACATCCACGTGTTGAGCGCGTGGGTGGAACCGGGCTGCCGCCGGGTGGTCCTGCAGGGGCCGGGCGGGGGCGAATTCTGGGGGGGGGAGGTAACCCTGGCGGCGGGCCGGACGACCTTGGTGGTTGTGACGCGCATCGATTTGGCTGTATATTCGCGGTCAATCATGCCACAGTAAAAGGGCAGTCATGAAGAAGGAGCGCAGCATGAAGACAATGGCATGGGTCCTGGTGGCGAGTCTGGCGTGGGGGACGGCAGTGCAGGCCGCGCCGCGCGCGGCGCTGTTCGTGCAGAACCGGGCGGGAGCGGCGCTGGAAGGGCAGCTGGATGCGTTCAACGATCTGCTTTCGACGCGCCTGGCGGATGCGGGCTTCGAGGTGATCCGGTCGCAGGACGTGCTGGATCGCTTTGCGGAATCGCGCGGCGCGGAGGCGGCGCAGGAGCTGCGCCAGGCGGTGGAGGCGCTGCAGACGGTGAAGTCCGAGGGCACGGTGGACGGGCCGTCGCGGGAAGCGTCGGCGCTGCGGACCGCCCAGCTGATGGAGGCCGACCTGCTGGTGATGGCGTCGCTGGTGTCGCTGGGGGAGAACACGGTGCGTTCGCAGAGCTACGGGGTGCCGCAGGAGGCGACGATCACCACGCTGCGGGTGGCGCTGCGGGTGCTGGAAGGGCAGGGCGGCACGCAGATCTGCGGCGACACGGTCGCCGTGAACGAAAAGCGGATGCAGAACGCCTTTGTGCAGAGCGATGCGGGGGACCTGCTGAACACGCTGCTGGACCGCGGGGCGGTGGAACTGGCCGGCCGGGTGGGCTCCAGCCGCGAGAAGTTCGCGGCGGCGGCGGCCGCGGAGCCGGTCTGGGCCACGGTGACGGTTAACACGCCGGCGCCGGGGGCGGCGGTGGAGATTGACGGCGTGGTGGCGGGCACCGCCCCGGGCACGATCCGGGTCCGTCCGGGCGTGCATGAAGTGCGCGTGACGCGCGAAGGCTATGCCACGTGGGAGAAGAGCGTGGCGCTGGCGGACGGCCAGGTGCTGGAGGTTCCGCTGGAGCTGTCGGCCGTGGGCCTGGCCCGCAAGGGCGAACTGGAGGCGCAGGAACGCGTGGACGACATCGCCCGCGAGCAGAGCGAGGCGGATGCGTTCGCCACCAAGACGGTGGCGGGCGGCGTGGGCCAGTCGGCCAGCAACAGCTACATCCGCCTGGAAGGCATGCCGAACGAGTCGCTGACGATCGGCGGCGAAAGCGGTGCGGACGCGAATCTGATCAATGTGATCCAGCAGGACGGCCACTAACCCAACGGGAGAAGACGCATGAAAGCAGGATGGATGATTCTGGCGGCGGCCATGGCGGCCGCGCTGGCGGCGGGCTGCGCCGCGCCGAACACCGCGGGCTTCACCGTGGGGGTGGAAACGGACGCGGAGGGCAACCTGCAGGACGTGCTGCAGGTGGACAACGCGAAGGTGGCCCGGCTGCTGACCGTCGAGGATTTCATCGTGGGCCAGACGCGCAACGGGCTGATGAAGGCCAACGTCAAGCTGACGTCGCGGATGAACAAGACCTACACGGCCCAGTCGAAGTTCGCCTGGTTCGACGAGGACGGCGTGGAGATCGACCCGGACGGCGATGCGTGGCGGCCGCTGGTGCTGCACGGCAAGGAGACCCGGACCATCCAGGGCGTGGCGCCCACGGCCGGCGCGGCGTCGTTCAAGCTGCGGATCCGCGCCGGGGAGCGCACGCGCTGGATCGTGGATTAGCGCAGACGGTGTGAAAAGGAGACGGTGGAAACCTCAAGGCAAGCGCGGGCGGCCGGCCGCCCGGTGAAGGAGACGCATATGAAACGCATGGGAACCTGGGCGGCCCTGCTGGCCGCGGCGGCCCTGATGTCGGGCTGCATCAGCACGGTGGAATACGGAGACGCGACGTCATCGAAGCCGATCTCGACCGGCTTCGGCTCCTCGGACCTGCAGCAGATCGCCGCCAAGATGGTGGATTCGCTGCTGGGCGACGAGATGCTGATGCAGGACATCGGCGGCAACGGCCCCCCGCTGCTGATCGTGGACAAGGTCAAGAACAAGACGTCCCAGCACATTGACACGGAGTCGGTGACGGACAGCATCCGGACCAAGCTGATCCGGTCGCGCCAGTTCAGTTTCCAGGACCGGACGACGGAGGCGGCGCTGCAGGAAGAGCTGGCCTACCAGCAGACCGCGGCGCAGGATGCCGTGGCGATGGGCCAGCAGGACGCCCCGCGCTACATGCTGACGGCGAACCTGTCGGAGATCCGGCAGACCGCCGGCCGGGTCCGCGACGTGTACTACAAGTTCACGATGAACCTGCGGGATTTGAAGAGTGGCCGGCTGCTGTGGGCGGATGAACAGGAAATCCGCAAGGTGAAGACCCGCGCCATTATCGGAGGATGAAATGAAAGCGACAACCAGAAAGGCAACGATGAAAAAATTAGTGGCAGGACTTTGCCTGGCCGTTCTTGCGGCGGGCCCGGCGATGGCGCTGGACATGACCCCCTTCCAGATCGGCTTTGGCGGCGCGAATGCGCAGCTGTTTCCGCCCGAGACCATGGTCATGGGGCTTCGGCTGAACCTGGTGGCCAGCGACAACCAGGACATGATGGGCCTGGACCTGGGCATCTGGAGCAAGTCCGTGAAGATGGACGCGCTGCAGGTCAACCTGGTCAACCTGGTCGAGGCGGATTTCGACGGCATCAACGTCGGGCTGTTCAACCAGATGGGGTCGGTGTCCGGCATCCAGGCCGGGCTGTTCAACCATGTGCGCTATGACATCAACGGCGTGCAGGCCGGGGTGTTCAACCGCGCGGACGACGTGAACGGCCTGCAGATCGGCCTGATCAACCGCACGGTGTCGCTGCGGGGCATCCAGGTCGGCCTGGTGAACCTGCTGGAGGAAGGGCCGCTGACGTTCTTCCCGATCGTCAACGCCGCGTTTTAAGGCGCAGGCGGCCCGTCCGCCGGAAGGAGAAACGCATGAAGCGCAGAGGATTTCGCTGGATGGCCGCGGCGTGCGCGGCCGCGGCCTGCTGGCTGGCGCCGGGGGCGCCGGCCGAAGAGCCGGCGCCCGCCACGGACGCCCTGCGCCATGCGGTGTTCTGTCCGCCGTTCCAGGGCCCGGCCGAGCTGGCCGGGCCCTACCACGCCGCGCTGGTGGCCATGCTGCAGCAGGCGGAAGGCGTGGAGTACATGGAGGGGCTGCGGATGCGCATCCGGGCCCCGGATTTCTCGTACCGCATCCAGGGGGAAATCATGGAGGACGAGGACGGGCGCACGTTCGTGGCGGTGACGCTGACGGATGCGGCGCGCAAGGAACAGATTGCGTCCTACGTGGCGCCGGCTTCGACGGACCCGGCCTCGCTGGCCGCGTGGAAGCAGACCCTGGAACGGGATATCCAGCGGCGGGCGTCCAAGCTGCCGTTCGAATGCCGCATCCGCCGCCAGATGGGGCAGAATTCCTACACGCTGGACCGGGGTCTGGGCTCGGGCCTGCAGCCGGGCATGGTGCTGCATGTGGCCCTGGATGAAGAACCGCTGATTTCGCCCGTGACGGGCGAGGTGATCGGCCGGGACTCGCCGCGGGCCGTGGGGCAGATCCAGGTGTTCCGGGTCATGGAGCGCGCGGCCTACGCCCGGCCGCTGCCGGGGGTTCAGCTGCCCCGATCCGGCAAACTGTACGCGCGGACGTTCTGATTCCGCGCGGTCGCATTTCCGGCGTTCAGTTCGGACCTGATTCACCCGCGGCGCAAGGCCGCGGGGGTCTGAAGCGGAAGGCCGCAGTCGGGACCTGATTCACCCGCGGCGCCCGGCTCCGCCAAGGCTTCCTCCTTCGCCAAGGCTGTGGCGGACCAGTCGTCGGGCAGGCAAGGCCGCGGGGGCGAGGGGGGCAGCGCCGGTCAGGCTTCGGCTTCGATGCGCAGGTGTTCCATGATGAACTGCCGGCGTTCGGGGGTGTTGCGGCCCATGTAGAAGCGAAGCAGGGTGGGAATTTTGTGTTCGAACGCCACTTCGACGGGGGTCAGGCGCATCTGGGGGCCGATGAAATGCTTGAATTCGCCGGGGGAGATTTCGCCGAGACCCTTGAAGCGGGTGACTTCGGGCCCGCGCAGGGCGGCGGCGGCCGCGTCGCGTTCGGCCTCGGAATAGCAGTAGCGGGTTTCCTTTTTGTTGCGGACGCGGAAGAGGGGCGTTTCGAGGATATAGAGGTGTCCGGCGAGCACCAGGGGCTCGAAAAAGCGCAGGAAAAAGGTCAGCAGCAGGTTGCGGATGTGCAGGCCGTCCACGTCGGCGTCGGTGGCCATGATGATTTTCTGGAAGCGCAGGCCGGCGAGGGATTCCTCGATGTTGAGGGCCCGCATGAGGTTGTAGAGCTCTTCGTTGGTGTAGATGGCGTCGCGGTTGAGTTCGGCCACGTTCAGGGGCTTGCCGCGCAGGGTGAAGACGCCCTGGGTCAGGACGTTGCGGCAGGCGGTGATGGAGCCGGCGGCGGAGAGGCCTTCGGTGATGAACAGCATGCTGTCGAGGCCGCGCTTGCGGCGGGGGTCCAGATGGCTCTTGCAGTCCTTGAGCTGGGGGATGCGGATGCTGACGGCCTTGGAGCGTTCGCGGGCGAGCTTCTTGACGGTCTGCAGTTCCTTGCGCAGGTTGCGGGTTTCCTCGATCTTTTTGACGAGCACCTCGGCGGCGTCGGGGTTCCGGTGCAGCAGGTCGGCGACGATGTCGCGGATCTGCGCGACGAGGTCGGAGCGGATTTCCGTGTTGCCGAGCTTGTTCTTGGTCTGGGACTCGAAGACGGGATCCTTGAGGCGGATGGCGATGGCGCCCACCATGGATTCGCGCACGTCGTCGCCGTCGAAGCGGGCCTTGGCGAATTCGTTGACGCCCTTGAGGAAGCCCTCGCGGAAGGCGGAGAGGTGGGTGCCGCCGTCGCTGGTGAACTGGCCGTTGACGAACGAAAAGAAGGTTTCGTTGAAGCGCTGGGTATGGGTGAAGGCGATTTCGAGGTTGGCGGCGCGATGGTGAAGCGGGGTGTACACGGCTTCGTCGCCGACCTCCTCGAGAACGAGGTCGGTCAGGCCGTTTTCGGAGACGATGTCGGTGCCGTTGAGCACAAGGACGAGGCCGGCATGGAGGCAGGCATAGAGGCGGAGGCGGCGCTGCACCAGGTCGTCGAGATAGGTGAAGGAACCGAAGATGTCCGGATCGGGCTCGAATTCGATCAGGGTGCCGTTGGGGACGCCGGGGCATTTGCCGGACAGGGTCTTGATCAGCTCCCCGCGGACGAAGCGCGCGCCGGCGGATTTTCCGTCGCGGTGGGACTGGACCAGGAAAGAGGACGAGAGGGCGTTGACGGCCTTGGTGCCCACGCCGTTGAGGCCGACGGAGAACTGGAAGACGTCGTCGTTGTACTTGGCGCCGGTGTTGATGCGCGAGACGCAATCGACCACCTTGCCGAGGGGGATGCCCCGGCCGTAGTCGCGGACGCGGACCCGGGGGCCGTCGATGTCGATTTCGACGCGCTGGCCGTAGCCCATGATGAATTCGTCCACGGCGTTGTCAATGACCTCCTTGAGGAGGACATAGATGCCGTCGTCGTACTGGGTGCCGTCGCCCACCCGGCCGATGTACATTCCCGTGCGCTTGCGGATGTGTTCCAGCGCGGACAGCGTCTGGATCTTGCTTTCGTCGTAGAGATGGGTGGACTTGGCCATGGGAAAATGCTCAGCGGGTCATGAAATCAAACGCGGGGCGGAAACGCAATCGCAACCCGCCGGCCGCCGCTTCAAAAGTATAATGTATAGACTTCACCCTCCAGGGAGAAGGGTGAAGTCTATACATTTAACATTTGGCTCAAGGCCGCCAGAGGTAGAGGCGGCGGGGGACGGCGGCGGCGGACAGCAGGGCGTGAAGGCCGGGCAGGGGGCTGCGCACCCCGAAGAACTGCGCCAGCAGGCCGGTGTCGTCGCGGTAGGTCACCACCCGGACGGTTTCCACGCCGAGGAGGCCGGCGGTTTCGGCCAGCGCGTCCTCCCAGTAGCCGATGGCATCCACCAGGCGCAGGTCCAGGGCTTCGCGGGCGGTGAACAGCCGGCCGTCGGCCAGGGCGCGCACCTTGGTCTTGGAGAGGTTCCGGCCCTCGGCGACCAGTTCCACGAAGCGGTCATGCATGGCGTCCACGGAGGTCTGCAGCAGCCGGACCTGCTCGGGATCCACCGGGCGGAAAGGGTTGAGCATGTCCTTGTTGCGGCCGGACTTGATGGTGGTGTCGGTCACGCCGAGCTTTTCGCCGAGCCCCTGGATGTTCAGCGTCTGCATCAGCACGCCGATGGAGCCGACCATGGCGGTGGGCTGGGCGACGATGCGGTCGGCGGGCAGGGCGATATAAAACCCGCCCGACGCCGCGAGGTCATGCACCAGGACGGTAATGACGCGGCCCTCCCGGCTTTCCTTGAACCGCATCAGCTCGCGGTGGATTTCGTCGGAGGCGGTGACTTCGCCGCCGGGCGAATCGATTTCCAGCAGGATGCCGGCGACCTCTTCATCCTGCCGTGCGGCGCGGATCTGGCGGAGGGTGGCGTCGACGGGGTCGGTGCTGCCGAAGAGTCCGCCGTCGAGCTGGCGGGTCAGAATGCCGGTAAAGGCGATGCGCACGACCTTGGCGGTGCCGGCGCCCCAGGAATGGGTCTCGGCGAAGGACGGAAATTCGTCCTCGCCCTGCGTGGAGGGGCCGGAGCGGGAAGAGCCGGCGAGGACGCCGACGGCCGCCAGATTGATCAGCAGGCTGAGGCCCAGGATGGCGGCGAGAGCGGCAATGGCGGCCCAGAAGGGCCAGTGGCGGCAGGCGGGTCGGCTGGGATTCATGACAATTCCTCGTTTCATGCGAGGAAGCATCCTAGCAGGCCGGGGCGGCCAAGGGAATGAAAAGCGTAGAGCGGCTTGCAGAACTCCACCGGGCAACACGGAGGTTGCCCCTCCAGGGGCGAAAACAGGCCGGAGCGAAGGATTTCTGGAGGGTCGGGCTCCGTCCCGACCGGCTTGGCGGGAGTTTTGCAAGCGGCTTGAAATTTTGGGATTCAGCGGGGCGGCGGGGTGGAGTAGGGTAGGTCCCATGCATATGGCCTACTACGTCACGGCGCACGGCTACGGCCACGGGGTGCGGTCGTGCGACATTCTCACGGCGCTGCTGGCGCGGCATCCGCACATCCGGGTGACGGTGACGACCGACCTGCCCGAGGCATTCCTGCGCAGCCGCCTGCAGGGAGCGGACGGGCGCCTGAGGGTCCGTCCGGGGGCCTTTGATGTGGGCATGGTGCAGAAGGATTCGATCCGGGTGGATGTGGACGCGACGCTGGACGAGGCGCTGGAGCTGGCGGCCGAGCGGCCGGTGCTGGTGGATGTCGAGGCGGAATTCCTGCGGGGGGAGGGGGCGGACCTGGTCGTGGCCGACATTCCGTCCATTCCGCTCGAAGCCGCGGCGGAGGCCGGCCTGTCGGCTGTGGCCGTCGGCAATTTCTCCTGGGACTGGATTTACGCGCCGTTCGCGAAGCGCGATCCGCGCTGGCTCCGGGTGATCAACCTGTTCGAGCAGGGCTACCGCCAGGCGCGCCTGTTGCTGAAGCTGCCGTTTTCGCCGGCGATGCCCGTATTTGCGCGGCACGTGGACATTCCCCTGCTGGCGAAACCCGGCCGCGACCGCCGCGCCGAGCTGGCCGCCGCGACGGGGGCGGACCCCGCCCGCCGCTGGGTGCTGCTGTCCTTCACCACGCTGGACTGGAGCGAAGACGCGCTGCGGCGCGTCGAGGCGCTGGAGACGGTGGAATTCTTCGCCGTGAAGCCGCTGGACTGGCCGGGGCGGCGGAACATCCATGCCGTGGATCGCCGCCGGTTCGGGTTTTCCGACGTGCTGGCCAGCGTGGATGCCGTGGTGACCAAGCCGGGGTTCGGCATCCTCAGCGACTGCGTCGCCAACGCCAAGCCGATCATTTATGCCGAGCGAGAGGATTTCATTGAATACCCTCTGCTGGAGCGGGAGCTGAAGCGATTCCTCTCCAACGTGCACATACCGGCGGCCGACCTGTACGCCGGACGGCTGGGCGAGGCGCTGGCGGCCATCGAAACAGCGCTGCCGCCGCCCGAAACCCTGCCGGGCGGCGGGGCGGAACAGGCCGCCGACCTGCTGGCGAAGCTGGCCTGACGGCGCGGGGGCGAGGGCCGAGGTCCGAGGTCCGAGGTCGGGAGAGCGGGAAAAGAGGGCGGGAGGGGGGAGTCAATATCCAATGTCCAACAAGGAATTTCCAATATTCAAGTGAGGACGATCAACCATCA
>Ga0116163_1001083_pt1 | contig 17408 bp, 13 predicted proteins | sample AD_UKC107_MetaG_FD_89889 | JGI IMG/M metagenome (GOLD analysis project Ga0116163, IMG submission 89889) | Active sludge microbial communities of municipal wastewater-treating anaerobic digesters from Hong Kong - AD_UKC107_MetaG | ecosystem: Engineered > Bioreactor > Anaerobic > Digestate...
ACAGCGCAATGGCCGTATCGTAGTCCTTTTGTTCAAGCGCTGCCTGGGCAAGGCTGTAGCGCGCCTGTAAGGCCTTGTCGGCGCTGTCTTCATAGGTACCCAGCGCGTCAAACAGGAGCGCCGCCTGCTTATAATCCTGCGCGGTGAAGGCGGCATCCGCCTGCGCGTAACGCGCCTGCTGCGCCATGTCCGCGCTGTCTTCATAGGTGTCCAGCGCAAGGAACTGCTCTGCCGCCTGCGCGTACTCTCCGGCGTCCAGCGCGGCCTTGGCCAGATTGTACTGGGCGCTGTTTTGCTTGTTCAGGCTGTCCTCGTAACCATCCAATGCGGCGTACAGGTCGGCCGCCGTTTGATAATCTCCGGATGCAAACGCGGTCTCGGCCTCATTGTATCGTATGGTCAGGATGCGATCAGCTGCGTCCTCATAATCGCCTGCGAGCGCAAACTCCGCCACGGCGGTTTCGGTTTCGCCTTGCGCGAGGGCTTCCTCTGCCAGGCTATAGTGGTACGCCTGCACCTTTTTAGCGGCTTCCTCATGCAGGGGAATGGTTTCGTACAGGGCGATGGCTGCCGCGGTGTTGCCGGTCAGCTCTTCCACCAGGCCCTGCTGGTATACGCTTTCCCAGTAGCGCGTTTCTGAATCCAGATAGGGGATGACGCTCTGAAACAGCTCGGCGGCCTTGGCGAAATCCTGGTTGTTGAAATCGTCGATCGCCAGGAAGTATAGGCTGCCGTTGGCGCGGTATTGCGCGTCCTCATAGTCTCCGGCTTTCAGGAACAGTTTTCCGGCTTCCTCGTAGCTGCCCTCATCCTGCTTTTGAATACCCCACAGGTAATAGGTCTCCTGCAGCTTGGTGCCCGGATCAACAGTGACCTTTGCGGACTCGAATTTCTGCGCCGCCAGCTCGTAGTTTTTCTGTTCAAAGGCGGTCAGCCCGATTTGATAATCGCACGCGTCAACCTGCGCTTTGGAATCGCGGTAGTCGTCCAGATCAATGAACAACAGCCGCGCTTCCTCCACGTTGCCGCCCTCGAACAGCGCCGTAGCCTGCTGGTACAGGCTTTCCTGCACCATGCTGTCGCTGTCCTGATACCCGGACAGGGCGGCAAACCGGGAAGCGGCCAGTGCAAACTGGCCGTCCGCAAAGCTGTTTTGCGCAATGGTGTACTGCGCCAAAAGCACCTTGTCCGCGCTGTCCTTATAATCTCCAAGGGTTTGAAACAGTGCGGCGGCCGCGTCATATTCCTTTTGATCGAACAGGCTTCCGGCCTTGCGGTAGTCGCTCTCCTTGACCAAATCGGCGGAATCGCGGTAGTCGGCCAGGGCGATAAACGCATCCCGTGCCGTGTCGTATTCGCCGTCGGCAAGCAGGGTGCTTGCCTGATAATAATGATAGGCGGGCAGTGCCCAGAAGACGGCCGCCGCGGCGAGACCCGCAAGCAGCACAAGGGCTGTGACCGTACTGATCATCACCCGTCGCCTGCGCGCGTCTCTCCGGCGCAGAGCCTCCTGCTGCTGGGATACGCGCCCGGCCTCCTCCCGTGCGGATTGGGCGACGGAGTTGAGCTTCTGTTCGTGGGCGGCGATAAGGTTCTCCACGTTTTCGGGCGTGTAGGAGGCAAACACAGTATCGCGGCGGCGCTTGCAGCGGCAGCAATGGTCCGCTTTCAGATCGTTGGGTCTTCCGCACACGCACAGCCACACCTGCTCCTGCAGCTGCGGGTAGCCAACGGCGTCCTCGCCGGCGACAAAACGAAGCTGGTCCAGCTTCCGGCCGCCGGGCATGGCGTTGGTTTCGTACTCTACCACGGGCGCGTTACCGCGCCGCCAAACCGTAGCGTCCGCAAACCAGACCTTTTCAATCACCAGATCGACGCTCTGCACGTTACCCCACTCAGTCGGGAGCATGGATACCGTAAACGGCATGCCCGGCGGGGCGTCGGTTACAGGCAGGCGATCCGTCTGCTTGAGTAAAACGAACTCCTTGTTGCCGTAGCTCGTCAGGGTAATTTGCACCGATACGACGTGTTTTGTGCTGATGTTATTGAGCACGAAGCTGCATTGCGGGGTATGCTCGTCCGGTAAAGTGTATTTCCACAGCTCTACCGGACAAGTCAGATCGATTTTCACGATGATTCCTCCCGGATGTCTTTGCGGTGAAGCGATAGATTGTCAACAGGATATGATAAGATCATGCACCCTATATTTTACACCAGCGGGCACAATCTGTATAGTGCCATATGCACCCGGCGGGGATTTGTGATATACTCTGAAAGCCAAAGAACGAAAGGGTGCACGATCATGATCCTGATTTCCGTGGAAAACGTCAAGAAAAGCTTCGGCATCGACCAGGTCCTGCGCGAAGTGACGTTTTCCGTACAGAAAGGCGAAAAAATGGGGCTGATCGGCTCCAACGGCAGCGGCAAAACCACGCTGATGCGCATCCTGACCGGCGAGCAGAACGCCGATGAGGGCGCCGTGCACATGAACCGGGGATTGAAGCTTGGGTATCTGGCACAGATTGACGATATCGCACCGGAAGATACGGTATGGCAGGCTATGCTGCGTGTGTTCGACCGCGTGATCGCCCTGGAAAACCGTATGCGGGATATGGAACACAGGATGGCGGAAAACCACGACGAGCAGCTGGCCCTGCGCCTGTCGGACGAATACTATAAGATGACCGAGGAATTCGGCAAGCTGGAGGGCTATGCCTACGAGGGCGAAATCACCGGCAAGCTGACAGGCCTTGGGATCGACCGGCTGATGTACCATCGAAAAGTAAAAACCCTGTCGGGCGGCGAGCGCACGCGGCTGTCGCTTGCCAAGCTCCTGCTGCAAAAGCCCGACGTGCTGCTGATGGACGAGCCCACCAACCACCTGGACTTAAACGCCATCGAATGGCTGCAAAATTACCTGACGGAGTATAAGGGCACGCTGCTGTTAATCAGCCACGACCGCTATTTTCTCGACCATGTCTGCAATACGATGGGTGAAATTCTGGGCGGGCGGCTGTACAAGTACACAGGTAATTATACGCAGTATATGGAAAAGCGCACTGCCGATTTTGACGCGCGCGTCAAGGCATTCAATCTGCAGCAAAAGGAAATCGAGCGTGAAAAGACGATCATCGCCCGCTACCGCAGCTTTAACCGGGAAAAGTCCATCCGCGCTGCCGAATCACGACAAAAACGGCTGGATAAAATCGAGCGTCTGGAGAAGCCCCAGGAGGAGCACCATGTGCGCTTCACCTTCGATGCCCGCCGCCGCATGGGTAACGATGCGCTGGATGTGAAGGGGCTTTCCAAAAAGTTTGGCGGCAAAACGGTGTTTAAAGATATCACCTTCAAGCTGCGCGCGGGCGACCGCGTGGCGCTGATCGGCTCCAACGGCGTGGGGAAGACCACGCTGTTCAAAATCCTCAACCGCAAGGAAGCGCCCGATACCGGTACCGTGCGTTTTGGCACGAACGTGGATATCGGCTATTACGACCAGCACCAGCAGGATTTGACCCTGACCAACACGGTGCTGGAAGAGGTCTGGCGCACGTTTCCGTCGATGGAGCAAAGCCGTGTGCGCACGGCGCTTGGGCAGTTTCTGTTCACAGGCGACGATGTGTTTTCCAAAATCGGGTCGCTTTCGGGCGGCGAGCGCGGGCGTGTGGCGCTCACCAAGCTGATGCTGCGCAAGGACAATTTCCTGCTGCTGGATGAACCCACCAACCACCTGGACATGGACAGCTGCGAGGTGCTTGAGGACGCGCTGGATGATTTCCCTGGCGTGATCTTCGCCATCAGCCATGACCGCTATTTTGTCAACCGCTTTGCCGATCATGTCATGGTCATGGGAAACGACGGCGTCACCCTGTACCCTGGCAACTTCGACGATTATCTGGAAGCGCGGCAAAGACCCGCTCCTCCGCAGCAACTAGAAGAGGGACAAACGAAAACCGCGCAGGTGAAAGACCGGAAGAAGGAACGCCAGCAGGGCGCGCAGCTGCGGCTGCTGAAGGCCGCTGTTACCGAGGCCGAGGACGCGATATTAAGGTGCGAAAAGCGGATGGCCGAGCTGGAGGCCGAGATGGCCGATCCGGCGGTCTGCGCCGATCAGGAAAAGCTGATTGAGCTCTCCCTGCAGTATCAAAAAGCGCAGGAACAACTGCCTGCGCTGTATACGGCGTTGGAAGAGGCCGAGGAGAAAGTCCTTGAAGCGGAGGACGAGTAACCTATAGCGCAAAACCAATGAAACAAGACGCCCATTGAAGCTATGCTTCAATGGGCGCTGCATATACGGTTTGCTTACTGCTCCAGGATGAACCCGTCCGAAGTTTCCACCCGAAACGAGCAACTGTCCAGGTTGGCATACAGCGTGGCGCTGTGCACCGCGTGCTTCCAGGTCAGCGTAAGCAGCTGGGGGGCGGGCTGCACAATGGTCAGCTCCGCATCAAACCCGAACGCCTTGCAGGCGTTTCGCATCTGCAACAGCCTGAGCTGATTTTGCACAATCTCGCGGGTTAGCTCTGTTTCCATCTGTTCGGCCGTCAGGTTGGTGCGGTTGATTTCCTTGTGACCGCCCTCGCCGGAGCGGGCGACCGCCTCGTGGTCGTTTTTGCCCGCGAACAGATCCAGGTACCACACCTGCGGCTTGCCGGGCATAAACAGCTGCAATGCGCGCGCCAGCAGCAGCTTGCGCTCGTCCTCGCCCAGCGCGCTGAAATAGGTGGCGTTCACCTGATAGTACACGTTTTTCTGACCGTGCAGGTCCTTCACCTTGCCGCCTCGGCTGACCACGGTATCGATCAGCTTTTGAATGCGCTCATCTGGCAGCAGCCCTTTCAGGTCCAGAAGCGGGATGCCGTCGTGACAGCCAAGCATGTTCACGGTGCGGATACCGTTTTCAATCTGTTCGCTAGCCCATGCGGCGAGCAAACTGCTGTTCTTTTCTTCCAGCGCGTCCAAAATCAGGCCGGGCAGGAAAAAATCGTACGTCAGGTAGCCTTGCCTGGCGATGGCTTCGTAGGTCTTTTCTGCGTAGCTCGCGTGAATCTCCGGCAGCAGGGTCAAATCGTATTCGTCGGCAAGCTTGCGGACATCAGCCAGCAGATCCCAGGTTTCCGGCTCGTTTAGAAAGTTGTGTCTGCCGGGCGCTTTGGGCGCGTAGGCAAAGGCATCCAGGCGCACGATGCGCGCACCGTAACCCGCAAGCGTTTGCAGTGTGTGACGGTAGAATGCCCAAACCGCCGGTGACTGGATGTTCAAATCCATCTGCCCTAGATATTTGCGCTTCGTTTCCAGATAGTCTGTCACGCCTGCGCGGGCGTCATCCCACGCGCCAAAGCTGATCTCGGCGGGAGTTTGCCCCTTGTCCAGCCCCGCATTCACCATACCGGCCAGCTTGTCGGCGGAGGCGTATTGCAGCGTGGACACCCGCATAATATCCTGTGCGTCCAAACGAGGATAGCGCACGGACTGGTAAAACGTGTTCCAGTAAGGCACGCTGCGGCCGTCCGGGAAGCACACCATCAGCAACGGCAGGCCCGGCTTGCGGAAAAACATATGCCGGATGTCCGCCTCGTCCGGCTGGAGGTACCCCTGCGGGGTCATGGTGCCGTGGCCTTCCCAGAAGCGATTCCAGTCGATGAAAAAATCACGGTATTCGGACGCATCCCCGTTTTGAAGCAGATCCTGAAACTGCGGAGAAAGCACGGATGCGTGGTTGAGGATGAAATCGAGCTTCAGCTCCACGCCGAGCGCCCTGAGCGCATCCAAATCAGCGGGAGCGGCATAGAGCTCGTTCAGGCTGTAATCAATCACCGAAAACCCGCGATCCAGATCGGTATTGAAAATGCTGGGCAGAATGTACGCCGTTGCAAACGCGCCTTTCACGGCGTCCGTTTGCAAAAAGCGGACGATATCCTGCATGGTGCCGCCCATGCTATCAGGATAGGCATTGAGCATGGGGCCTGCGGATACGGGCAAAGAATCGCGCATACTCATTCCTCCGCCATCAGGCGCCGGTAGGCGCGGTAGGATAGCAGCTCGCCTGCTTTGGATACGATGATTTTGGCTTTATAGGCTTGCGACTCGAGAAGCTTTTGCTCCAGCGCGAGTACCATGGTGGTAAAGGGGCTGTCCACGCCGCCGTCGCGGTGGCGGGTTTTGCGGTAGGCCAGGGTTTCGGCGGGCGTGCTGTTCAACAGAATCGGCACATCCACGCCATGCAGATGACCGTTGTTGGCGTGCGTCCATTCGATGATCAGAATCGGGGTCGCGCTGAAATCGACGCGCTCGTACCAAAGCTCCGTTTCCTCGCGCCCCATGCGCTTGAGGAAGATTGCGTCTGCCCCGTTTTTGAACTGGGAAACGATCTCGTTGAGCTCTTTAAAATCAATCTCCTGCGGCGAACCAAGGTAGGCCTGCAGCGCCGCCGCGCCCGTGCGGTTGTAGGTTGCCATCCACGGGTACTGCGCTTCCAGCGCCGTATCGCCGTCCAGACCCTCGCGCTGAAACGCGCGCGCCTGTTCGCCGATCGCCTGTGTGTACAGACCGTTTTCCAACAGACCTCGCAAGCCGCCCTTGCGGAAGATGCGCAGGCGTTCCGCATCGTTGTATTTTGGAATGCGGTGGGGGTAATTGTCGCCGGACAGCGTATAGCTTCCGATGCCGAGGCTGCGGAAATAGTGCGATAGCAACGACGCGGTTTCGGATTTGCCCACGCCGGAGCCGCCGCATACCGCGATCACCGCCCGCTGATGCGGGTTCAGCGTAAAAATGGCGGGCAGCAGCTTTAAGAGCTCAGGGAAGATCACATTCGCCTTTTGCTGATGGGTTTCGCCTATGTGGATGCTATCGCCCGGCATATCGCCGTGGGGAATTGCGTCGGGCACAGGCGGCGGCGACCAGGGTCTGGATATCGTTTGGATGATGGTGCTCATAGTCTTACTCCTTGTCAAGCCATGGGCGCAGCGCGTCGGCAAGCTCGCGTCCCATGCGCAGATCGGTTGTCACGTTGGGATGAAGAAGGCCGCCGTAGCCCTCGTGCCAAATATCGATGGCGCCGAACTTCAGGCAGAAAACGCGTGTATCACCGGTTTCGGCCTGGTAGGCGGCAACGGCTTTTTCGATGGTGTCGTACAGGAAGTAATTCATCGGGCCCAAGGTGCAGGCAATTACGGGAGCAGGACCGTTGTGGCGGCGCAGCGTGTGCAAAAACGCGGTATAGCGGGTTTGAAAGTGCAGTTCCTCACCTTTGCCGCCGCCTGCGACGGACAGCCGAAACGCGTCGTTGGTACCCAGGTTGATCACGATGGCATCCGGTATGAACCGGGAAAAATCCCAGGGAGTAAAGCCGTCGTTCATGCCCATGCTCTCCTGGTGATTGCGGTCGGCGTAGGCATACTGCGTTTCCATCGAGCGAAAACGCGGCGGCGGATCCGGCAGTCCGGGCGCTACGGGGCGGAACTTAGGGTCGGACGCATGGCACAGGGGAATACCGGAAATGCATACGCTTTGGTATGCGGCATTCAATAGCCGTGCGGTAATCTCCGGGTACGAAGCCAGACCGTTTTCCAGCAGGGGATTGAAGGTTTTCGCATCCCCATCCATTTCGTTGCCAAAGCCGCAGGTGATGCTGTCGCCGATGAACTCCAGCTTCCATTTCGTTTCGGGCGGGGTATAGGGCAGCGTTTCACCGTTGAGCTTGAGGCCGTACAGGCATACGCGGCCCTTGGAGTTTTCGGAACGCTTGAAAATGCGCAGGGTATGCTCCTGCGGCTGCTCCGAGGAATAAAGCAGGTAGGTGTTCCTGCCCTTTTCGAGGTGAATGATCCGTTCGGGCTCCGTTTGCCCGTCTAAAAGCACCGCCAGGTAGGGAAAGCTGTCCGCCTCGCCGGGGAAAGTATCAGCAAAGGCCTCGGCGTCCATTTCCAGGCGGTCGCCTGCAAAACGCAGGGCAAATCCGGACGCCGTCCAGTTGAAAAATATCGCCTGACGTTCCTCGTCGTACAGTGTTCGGCCAAAGAATGAAAGAACATTTCCAGTTGCGTTGATCTCCATGCCGTTTGCTCCGTTTCTCATGCCGATTTTACTACTTGATTGCACCTTGCACAACACCTTCAATGATCTGCTTTTGACATGCAAGATACAATAATATCACAGGAAGGATTGTCAGCACCAGTCCGGCCATCAGCGGTGCGTAATCTACACTGTAAGTATTGAAAAACCCGTATGTGGAAAGCGGCAGCGTTCGCAGGTTTGGTGATAGCAGCACCATGCTGGGAAGCAGATAATCATTCCAGATCCACAAAACGTCCAGGATCAGCACAGTCACCATGACGGGTTTGAGGTTGGGAAGCACAATGCGGAAGAAGTTCTTCAGCTTTCCGCAGCCGTCAATCAGCGCCGCTTCCTCAAGCTCCAGAGGAATGCCCTTGATAAACCCGTGAAATATAAACGCAGCGAATGCCTGTCCAAATCCTGTATAGAAGAATATAATTGTCCAGGTGTGATTGTACATGTTGAGCGAACCGTAGATTTTGGCAAGTGGAATCATAACAGCCTGAAACGGCACAATCATAGAAGCAACCATGACCGCAAAAATGGTGTTGCTGACCCTGCCGGGGTTACGCACCATGTAATGCGCCGACATGGATGCGGTCAGCAGCAGTATGGATACGCTAATGATCGTAATGATCAGCGAGTTTTGAAAGCCGCTGAGGAAACGCATCTTAACGAACGCGTCTGCGTAGTTTTTCAGATCCAGGTTGTTGGTTAGGGTAAACGGTGAACGTACGAAAAGCTCAGTTGTGCGAAATGAATTGTTGACGATCAGATAGAATGGAACCAGGAACAGAATCAACAGAATAAAGATGATGCTTGTTCTCAGCCAATAGCTTTTATGAAGTCGGGAGGTCATACTTCCACCTCCCGTTTTTTGTTGATCAGCAGTTGGGTAACCGATAGGATTGCCACCACAACAAACAGCACAATCGCTTCCGATTGACCGATACCATAAAGCTTGGATTGGAAGGCCTTTTGGTAAACATGCATGGCGGCAAGCCTTGTCGAGCCATACGGGCCGCCGTTTGTCAGCGACAGGTTCAGATCGTAGGCCATGAATCCGCGCGACATTGTGATGAACATGCAGATATTGAACGATGGGATCATCATGGGAATGGTGACACGCCAGAGCTTTCTCAAACCGTGCGCTCCATCAATATCCGCAGCCTCCTGAACGTCCCTTGGGATGCCCACAAAGCCCGCGATGTAGATCATCATCAGATATCCCGCATACTGCCATACCGTAACGATGATCATTGCCCAAATGGCGCGGTCCGGGTTGGTCAGGAAGGAGGTTTGGAGCCAAGCGATGTTGAACGCCTTGCCGACCTGCGTGAGAACGTTGGCAAAAATGAATTTCCAGATATAACCCAGAATGATTCCGCCAATCAGATTGGGGATAAAAAAACCGCCGCGCAGAAAGTTTTGCGCGCGTATTCCGCTTGTCAAGAAGTATGCCAGGGTGAACGCCAAGAGGTTGCACAGCAGCGCAGAAATGATTACGTACTTAAACGTAATCAGAAACTGGCGCAGGAACTCTTTATCAGAAAAGACCTTCGCATAGTTTTGAAATCCTACGAAGCTGAAGGTATCGGAGATGGCGTTCCAGTCTGTGAATGTCAGAAAAAGACCGTAAAGAAACGGTATGATTAGGACAGCGGTGAATGCGAACAGGGTTACTCCATTGAATGCCAGGAAAATTCCGCTGCGCCTGAGCAGGCTTTTTTCTTGCATGGGAGGTCCTCCCTTGTATTAGTTGCGGCGCCGGCACACATGCGCCGGCGCCGCCAGTGGTACGAAGGATTCCGAACGCTTAGTGTTTGACTTGGGTCAGCCAGAAATTGTCAATGCCTTCGGCCAGCTCAGCACGGCTGATGTTGCCTACGATATAGCGCAGCATCAGGTCGCCGGTCTGGGCCCAGGCATCGCCTGTGAGATAAGTAAAGCAGCCGATGTTGATGGTCTTGCCGGCAGCGGAGTAATCCGCGATGGATTCGGTCATTGTGTTATATGTCGCGTCGCTGCGGACGTTTTTCAGCGGCATGGAGAAACCGGCCTGAATGAAATACTCCTGCCCTTCCGGGGAAGAAAGCATCCACTCCAGCGCTTCCAAAGCGGCTGCCTGCTGCTCCGGTGTGCTCTGGGACGCGTCAATGCACATCACTTTGGGCATGGAGACGACCACCTCGGTGTTGCCGTATACGGCAGGATCGTTGCTCCAGGGGATCGGGATGAAACCGTAATCGGTATCCTTGGTTTCATACGTGCCGATGACTGTCCACATCCAGTCGCCCATGAAGAACGTAGCGGCTTTGCCGTCTGCGAAGGTTTGCGTATCGGCCATGTAATCGCCGACCAGCGGATCGGCTTTGTTGTAATTGTACTTGACCAGCAGATCAAACGTATCCATATAGCCCTGGAACAACGGATCATCGGCGATACTGACGGAACCGTCAATCAGGCTTTCAATAAAAGCATCGCCGTCGGCGGTCGCCGGACCATGCACGGCGTAGACCAGCCCCAGGTAATGAGCGCCCATAGACCAGTTGGCGCCGTGGAGCAGCGTAGGAGCGACTCCAGCCGCATCCAGCGTTTCAAAGAACGCCTTGAGCGCGTCTTGTGTATTGATCGTTGCCGGATCGAAATCAGGTATCACGGATTCCACAACGCGTTTGTTGTAGCACAGCCCATATCCCTGCGTAGAGAAGGGGATGCCATAGATTTCGCCGCCGAACTTTCCGGCTTCCAGCGCGCCGTCGTTGTAATTCTGGAACCATTCGGTCGCCGGATCGTAGATATAGAGCTTGTCCTGATAATCAAGCACGTTGGCCGGGTCGATGTTCATGAAGGTTGGCGCATTTCCCGATGCGTACAGCGATTGCAGCTGTTCCTGCTGGCCTTGGCCAACGCCTGTAGGAATAAGTTCAATGGTGACATTCGGGTGGAGTTCGTGATAGCGTACGAACATTTCCTCGAACATCGAGTTGACTTCCGCTGATGTGCTGTAATACGTCAGCTTGATTGCGTCTTCGGCGGCAGCGCCTGCCGGGATCAGCATTGCAAGCATCAGCAGCGCAAGAATGGATGCGAGGACTTTGGATGTTTTCATACCGATAGCCTCCTAAAATTTTCTTCCCGCCAGACTGGAGGGAGTTTCTGTGGATATAGTATAGCGTTTATAATGGAGAATGTCAACCGATTGACAATTATTTCAAATTATGACGACCGGACTTTTGTCAGATGATGAGAAAAAGATAATGAATGCCATGCTTTGGGAGGATGACAAACGAATGACAGAACAGTGATTTTGTTTCGCCCCGGAGCAGGAAAATAATGGCGGGACGGCATTTGCCGTCCCGCTGAAGTGATACCTTTTGGGATTGAGCATACCAGATGATCCTGACAGGCATCGACTGTCCTATTTGCCGATGGACAGGGTGCCGTCGGCATTGCGGGAGAACTGGCTCATGTACGACCACATGACGGCTGAGTCGTTGCGGCAGGAGTCGTGCGCCAGGTTCAGGTTGACCGAGAGCCAGGTGTAGGTATTGCCGTCGGCGCTTGCAAAGCTATCCACAACCAGCACCTGCTCGGTGTTCTTGTCGCGGGAGGGGATGATGCGCTGGCTGTCAGCGTTCACGCCCCAGCGGGAGCCGGTGGCTTCATCAAAGGCGTAGTCGCCCAGGCTGTTCATCTGCCAGACCACTGCAAAGGAATTATTGACGATGTTGGCTTCCGCAGCGGGCAGCTCCGGCAGGGGGGAGAGGCCGCCGCCGATGTAGAACACCGGCAGGATGACGCCGTCCTGCACGTAGGTCATCAGGTCGGTTTCGCCTTCGGGGAACACGCCAAGGCTGGTGGGCATAATGCCCGCGAAGGTCGTGGCATTCTTCAAGCCCAGATTCCAGGACTTGGACGAGCCCATGGAAAAGCCGGTGGCGTATACGCGGGAGGGATCCAGGAAGCTATACTTTTCAAGCAGCATGCCGAGCCACTCGATGGTTTCGTCGGAGGTGGAGTCACCGTGCTGGTCAACCGAGATCACGACAAAACCGTTGTCCTTGCCCACCTGCGGCCAGTTGGTCCAGGACAGCATGGCTTCGCCTTCGCCGCCCCAGCCGTGGAAGTACAGCACCAGGGGAATGGAGTGCTCTTCGCCGTAGCTCAGGCCCTCGGGCAGGTAGGCGTAGGATTCCATCACCTTGCCGCTGGAGAGCGTTGTTTTGCCGTTAACATCGATGATGCCGTTGATTGTGTACTGGGGAGATTCATAATACATGGTGATTGCGAAGTGATATTTATTGACAACCGTATCGTAAACCGTCAGGAGCAGATCGGCGTCAAAGCCGTCCACATCGGCATTGGTCGCAACCATGCACTCTACCATGGAATCGGAGTAGGACGCGGCAACAGCGTCCGCATCTGCCGGGCCGTTGACGATCGCCAAGGGCAGCGCAACGCCGTCTTCAGCCTTCATGGGCACGGCGGTGGGGGAGAACAGCGCAACGCCGCAGACCGGCGCTTCGCCAGCCAGGCCTTCCTGGGGGCCGTAGTTGGTCACGAAGGGCAGAGATTTCAGATAATTGGCGGCGATGAAATCCGCGCCCTTGCCTTCGCCGATCAGCTGAACGCCGAACAGGGAGCCGGGGTATACGGTCGATTCCTCGCCGGTCTCGGCGTTAACTTTCGTCGCGGTTCCGTTTTCAAAAACCAGCAGGGGATTGGAGGAATATATGGTGTAGAAGGACAGGTAAAGCGCTTGCGCGTTCAGCGCATCGGCTTCCGAGTCCCAGCTTTCCAGCGGATTGACAAACAGGATGCAGGCGCCGTCGCGCTCGGCGATTGCGCTGAAACCCTTATCATGGGCAGTGGCAAGCGCGCTTTCCGCGGTGTAGGCTTCGTCGCCGAAAACCATCATCATCGGCGCAAAGGCCAGCATGGTTCCCACACGGTTGCTCGCAGGCACATACATATAGCAGGTATGCCCTTCCAGGGTCAGTTCGTCGATTCTCTCCACGGCATTCCCGACCATATCGGCGGTGAAGTATGCGCGGTCGAATGCGGTGTTGTTCTGCGTGTCCTCGGCCACAGCGACGGTAGACAGGCTCATAGCGAACACAAATAACAGGGCGATGTAAAACGCTCGTTTCATGGGTTACCCTCCTTGATGTAATTGAGTATGCTTTTTCATTCTCGTGCACGAATGATAGGGTCAGTATAGTCCGATGAAATGTAAATGTCAAGCGTATGACATTATATTTGATAAAAAAATAACGGATCGGGCATAACCGATCCAAAATATGTTTTGTTATAAGGAGTATAGAAATGATGAGCGCCTATCATCAACCGCCTGTGCTTTCGCGTTCCACCAGGCGAACCGGGAAAATGGTGGAGCTGGGCAGGGGGCGCTTGCCAAACTGAATAATGCTTTCCACCGCAAACCGGCAGATATCGTTGACTGGCTGGTGTACGGACGTAATGGAGGGCGAATACAGTGCGGCGAGGTCGATATCATCGTACCCGACGACCTTGAGTTTTTCGGGTACGGAGATCCCGCGCCGTTTTGCAAAGCGGATGATCTCCGCTGCGAGGATGTCGTTGGAGCATACCGCGCCGTCGATGGTTGGATGCGTATCGAAAAACGCGGTGATGAGGTCTTCATATTTCATGGAGATGAAGCGGTCCTCACGGTTCAGCTGTACAATCGGCTCCATGCCATGCTCTCGTACCGCCTGTTCAAAGCCCTGTTGGCGCAGCGAGGCGTTCATCCCGTGCAGCATCGCACCGCCGCTGAAATAGGCGATATGCTTACAGCCCTTGCGGATGAGCAGCTCCGCGGCCATGCGTCCGCCGTTGAGGTTGTCGGAGCAAACGGCGGATATCTGCGGGGATATCACACGGTCGATGGACAGGATCGGCGCGTCGAAGGAGATGCTTTCGGCAAGATCCTGCGTGTGACTGGCGATAATGACGCCCGCCACCTTGTGCGCCTTGAGCATGGAGAAGTACTCCAGCTCCTTTTTACGCTCGTGGTTGGATACGCATAGCAGCAGCTTGTAGCCGCTACAGGTGATGTGGCGCTCCATTCGCTCAATCACCTTGGCAAAAAACGCGTTGCGCGCGGACGGCACAATCAGGCCGATAAAGTTGCTGGTTTTTTTGGACAGAGACCGCGCAAGCTCGTTGGGGCGATAATCCAAATCGCTCATCGCCTGGCGAATGCGCTTGATCGTCGCGGGATTGACCATATCAGGTTTGTTGAGCATGCGGGATACGGTGGTGACTGTGACACCGGCAAGATCGGCTACCTCTTTTAACGTTGCCATCCATCCATCTCCTCGCAGCTTTGATGGACATACAGTAGCATGACGGCGATTCGTCTGTCAAGCGCATGACAGGATACTGACAGCCGCGCGGCATCGGCGGGCTGATGAATATACGAAAAAAGCGTGCGGGGAATGTAAAAATAATTCCGTAAATAAGCACGCTTGGGACAGGCCGTTAGGCCGTATCCTTGGTTTTGAGGCGGCGTCTGTCGCTGCGGGGCTATCCGATCCTGTAGATTCCGATGTCTACGGCGTTTGCCCCCGCGCCTTTGAGCGTACCGGCATATATTCCCCGCATAAGGAACGCGTACGGGCCGTCAAGGTCGCATTGAAAGGTGGGGGTGGTGCGCAGGCCTTCTGCGTCGTCGTCCGGGCGGAGGGTGCCTTCGTTGCGCACGCAGAGTACCGCGCCGTCGTCGGTTTGTATCCAGTAGCGGGCGAGTGCGTGGCTCTCCTCTTGAGAACCCCTCGTATTCCAGTCTGCGCCGCCGGGCAGCACACGCCCGTGCAGCTTCGGCCCTGCGAACGTTCCGCCGGTGATGGGGATAATCATGAGCTCGCCTTCCGGTACGCGCCCGACGCGCAGGGGTGCCGCGACTTCCACGTGCAGCGTCATAATCCACTCGGCTTGCATTGCAGGCACCTACGCCTGTTTGAGCCAGTCCATCCCCGCGGGCATCGACTGGTTCCAGAACGCAAAATCGTGTACGCCGGGGCGTGTCCACCATTCGTGGGGATATCCGATCTCCGTGAGATACTTGTGATAGTCGTCATTCATGCCAAACGCAAAATCCTCCGTGCCGCAGGCCAGGAACATGCGTGGCTTATTGCCATCGGCAATGCGCGCCTTAGCCAGCGCTTTGGGGTCCTTGTCGCTGCCGGAAAGCCGCTTTGGATCGCCGAAGGTATTGCGGTAGTAACCGTAGGTTGCCACGCCGTTGCCGCCGCCCTCTGGCGTCATCTGCGCGACCTCGTCGGTAATCAGCGCGGAGGACAGCGCAATAACCGCGCCGAAAACATCGGGATAATGAAGCCCGTTGCGGATGGCGCCGTAGCCGCCCATCGACAGGCCCGCGATGACCGTATCCTCCCGCCTGTGGGACAGGGAAAACATATTGCGGGTAACGGTAACCAGCTCTTCGCCGATAAAGGCGCCCCCGCGCTCATTGGTGTCCTCATTGTCGATAAAAAAGGTATTGCCGCCGGCGGGCATAATCACCGCATAGCCGCGCTGCCCTGCCCAGGCTTGAATGCCGGAATGGTACAGCCAGTCGGTATGGTTGCCGGTGTAGCCGTGCAGCAGGTATATGGTCGGCCACGGACCCTGTGCGTACGGGGCAGGTCCGGAAGGGCCCGGAGGCGGATCAACGGGGAGAATTGCCGTGAAGGTTTGCTGTCCGATTCTTGCCTTGGAGAAATAATTGCAGGTGATTGTCGCCATGTGATGTCCACCTCAATGCTGTAAGTTTGATGAAGGAGCCTTCGACACGGAAATCCGCTAACCCTTTAGAGCGTTGTAAACGGCTCGTTGGAGGGGATGTACAGCACGGGAATATCACCGACGATGGACTTGAGCCACGACCCCAGGTGCTTCATGCCTGGTTCTTCGCTGCGCTCGTGTCCCAGGACCAGAATGGCCTTGTCCATGCCCAGCTGTGCGGCATCGCGCACATAGGCGGGCAGGGTCCACTCGGTGGTTTCACCGCAGAGGATGGCATCAAGGTTGCGGTTTTGCATTAGCTCCATGGGCATATGCTCGTTGCCAAGGCCCAGGCTGCCGCCGCCCAACAGCACGGCTACGCGCTCCACAGGCATGTCCGGATTGCCGATGATGCGGATGAAGGGCATCTCAAACTTGTCTTTGAAGTAGTCCACCAGTCCCTTCAGGGTGGTTTTGGGAATCTGGTAGCAGAAATCCTTGTCCTTGCCCTTGCGGTAGAACGGCGAGTTTGTGTCCACCGGCATGTGGTACTCGCCCCATTCCGCTTCCAGATCAAAGCCGCGGAAGATGCCGTCCTCGGCATCGAAGTGCATATGATCGTGGAAACGCCAGATGTTCATGCCGGTCGCTTCGATAAGCTCTTTCTTTTTGAGGTATACCGGATCATCCTGCAGCCAGGAGGTATCGTCCATCCCGGTAAACCAGGTGGGTTCATGGGTGATAATGAAGTTCGCGCCGGCCTTCGCCGCGGCTACGATCACATCGACCGTCGCCATGAAGGTGGATACGATCTTGGTAACCTCGTTGTCCAGGCTTCCGGCCATCAGGCGGTCGCAGGTTTTGTCCTCCGGCAGGCGGGGTACGCCTGTTTTTGCGATAATACCGTCAATAATCTGTCCGACTTTCATTGTGTTGCTCCTTATCCTTTAATCGCGCCCAGGACGACGCCCTTGATGAAATATTTCTGTACGAACGGGAAGATGATGACCACCGGGATGATGCCGATCACAGCCATCGCCATACGCACCGAGGAACCGGGCAGCTCGATGTTCATGGTGCCCAACAGCTGCACGTTGGTGGAGACTTTCAGGAACTGGATATTGTTCATGATGCGGATCAGCAGGTTTTGCAGCGGGTAGAGCTTGGAATCCGTAATATAGTACAGGCAGTTGATCCAGTCGTTCCAGTAGATCAGGCCCGTGAACAGGCTGATGGTGGCGATGGTGGGGATGGCGAGCGGGAGCATGATCTTGACGAAGATGGTCAGCTCCTTCGCACCGTCGATCTGCGCGGACTCGATCATCTCGTGGGGGATGGAGTTGGCGTAGTAGTTTCGCACCAGCAGCACATTAAAAGCAGTGACGAGAAAATTGGGCACAATCAGCGCGGCCAGTGTGTTTTTGATGTGAAAGACGCGCGACCACATGATATAGCTGGACACCACGCCTCCGTTGAAAAGCATCGTGAAGAACACAAAGAATGCCAGCGCGTTTTTGTACTTGAAGTCCTTGCGGGACATGGGATAGGCAAGCGTTGTGGTGAGAATCACGCTGGTCAGCGTTCCGATGACCGTCACCAGAATG
>Ga0116163_1001084_pt1 | contig 17395 bp, 17 predicted proteins | sample AD_UKC107_MetaG_FD_89889 | JGI IMG/M metagenome (GOLD analysis project Ga0116163, IMG submission 89889) | Active sludge microbial communities of municipal wastewater-treating anaerobic digesters from Hong Kong - AD_UKC107_MetaG | ecosystem: Engineered > Bioreactor > Anaerobic > Digestate...
CCATGGTCCGTGCTATGACACCGGTACCACCGTGACCCCAGGCCCGGCCGAGGAAAAAGGTAAGCCAGAGGGCCAGGGCGGCGAGCAGGAGAATTCTGCCGGAAACATGCCGCCTCACGAAAGGGACCGAAGCGGCGCGCCAGAAGACATAGGCCTGCATCAGCGTGACGAGGACGATGAGAACGGCTCCGAACATGACTGTGGAGTGTATGACGGGGGTGTCCGAACAGTCAAGAAATCATAGTAAGGTATTCCCATTGCATACATAGTGACATGGCAACCTTGATTCCCTGAGGGATGGCGTTATTATTCCGGCATCGACTTTTTCGATTGAATGGAATCACTTCATCATCACGTCGACCGTCTGCCAAGGCATTGATCCTTTTAAGTTCATTGCTCTGTACCTTTTCCGTGTGAATCCAAGAGATGGAGGATACGATCATGATGGAATCGACGAAAGGCTTCCGTAACATGTTCGGCAGGGAAAAACAGACAATGGGTAATATTGCTGAAGGCTATCTGTATGGAAGGTGGCCGAACCTCTATGTTTATCATATCCGCAGGCTGGTAGAAAAGCTTGTGCCGGATCCGGAGACAGTCCCTCGATATCCCGGAGAGACTATACCCCCTGAGATAGATGAACTGACCCAGATGTGTGTCGAAAAGATGATGCCAACCCTGATGAGCCCTGAAACAAGCATCTATCATGGTAAGGTTCTCAAACTGGACGAAGCGAGGGCCCTCCTGACCGTTGACCAGGACATTGCGCTCACCGACCTTGAAAGGGTGATTCCCTACAAGCATGCTCGGGACATCATCCTTAAAAACCCGGACCGGATTGCAGTCATTGACTGCCCATGCAGATCATCCAAAGGGAACTCGTGCAAGCCGATGGATGTATGTCTGGTCGTCGGTGAACCCTTTGTGAGTTTTATCCTCGATCACAACAAGGGTAATAATCCCCGTAAGGTCAGTCAGGATGAGGCAGTGGACATTATCAAGGCAGAGGATGACAGAGGGCATATCCATAGCGCCTGGTTCAAAGACGCATGTGGAGACAGATTTTATGCCGTCTGCAACTGTTGTAGATGCTGCTGTGCCCCCATGAAGGCTCATTTCAATAATGTGCCGATAATTGCACCATCAGGATATCTCTGTGAAATCAATGAGGAATGCAACGGATGTGGTTCCTGCGTAGAGTATTGCCAGTTCGGGGCTCTGAGCATGGATGGAAAGCCTGTAGTGAACGAAAAAAAATGTATGGGATGTGGAGTATGCGAATCGAAGTGTCCTGTTGAGGCCATTACTCTGAAGAGGGACCCCGCACGGTGTGAACCGCTGGACATGGGGGTACTCCTCAAAGAAAAACAAAGCACCTCCGTGTAGACAATGCCCGTCTCCGGATCGTCTGTACGGGTATGAAAGGAGATCCGGAGATGTATACAACCAATGCAGGACCGTCCATAAGGTACATGTTCATAGGGTGTCTTCTGAGTTTCATGGCCGCAGCGTCACCTTCCTTGGCGGAGACCGAGTGGAACGTTGGGATCTCCGGGGGAGACCAGGGCATCGACGGGTTCACGTTCTCCATCGGTGAGTACTATGGGGTGCCTGAACGGGAGGTCGTGGTCATCCATGACCGAGGCCTCTGCGAGGAAGAACTCCCTGTCGTGTTCTACATCGCCAGCAGGGCCCATGTTAGCCCTGGTGCCGTCGTGGATCTCCGTCTCAGGGGCATGAGCTGGATGGACATCACCTTCTACTTCGGCCTGAGCCCCGACATCTACTACGTACCCGTGGTAGTCCACTACTATTGGCCTCAGTACGGGCATCCTTACGGGTACTATCACCGTCACCCCAGGGGAGGTTGGTCGAGGAACGACCTCCGCGACCGGGATATCGTGAACCAGGTGAACCTGAGGTTCATGTCCGAGCATTACCGGTACGCCCCGGAAAAGATCATCAAGTACCGGAGCGATGGGCGGAGCTTCAGGACCATCGAACGCGACATCAGGTATGAACAAAACGGTAAGGCAAGAACCCAGAGACAGAACAGTACATACCAGAGTGAACAGAGGCTGAACCAGAACAGGCAGAATATCGTCAGGCCGAATCAGCCTCGACCTGTTCAGAAAATGGCAAGGCCGAATCAACCTCAGCCTGTTCAGAACATGAAAAGGCCGAATCAACTTCAGCCTGCACAGAACATGGCAAGGCCGAATGAGTCCAGGCAAAAGCAGGATGTCAGGAAGGGAAACAACCAGCAGAGGTATGTGCAGAGTGAAAAGGGAATAGGGAAGAGGTGGAATGGAAACTGAAGTCTAGTTGAATAGCAAGTGGTCGAAATCTCATAATCAACCCCCTTCGGCAATACCTGGATGGCCATGCTGGAGGGGGTTGTGATGGTTCCTGTCAGATTGGTTGGGAGCTGGTTAAAATAGAGGTTTTCGCCAATAGTATTCGAATAAAAAAGGATGATTAAACGTAGTGCTGATCTCTCGTCATAGACTTGAGTCGTTTCGACGAGTACCACAGGCTGATTCGTGAGGAAAACTTTCCAAGAAGAACATAGATTACCCCGATCAAGATATTCACCCAGAACGGCATGGTAATCGATATGACAGCAGCTACACAGAAGAGGACCGCCCATGCACCTGTGATGATCATGTTGGTTTCCAGGAACAAACCGGTGGACCAGACCTCAGGCGGTGTGCTCCGGCGTGCAATGATGATCGTCCACGGATGTTTGACCATCATGGATATGAGGGACAGTACGGATAACACGCCGAACAGATATGTCATGGCTGTTAAGGTTCGTTACCTCTCACTGCACCTCTCCAACCAGTCCAGCGCATCGAATATAGTGTCGAACTTCCTTGTGCGGCAATCCTCAGCTTCTTTTGCATCTCCGAGAGTCATGGCCAGGAATTTGTCGCATGTCAGTGTCTTTTCGATACGGACACGTCCTATGAGCCGGCTGTCGTCGTAGACCTGGCACGATAACCCATGGTTCATCGAATACCTCAATGTGATCATTGTATACACTCTTCCCCATTTCATAAGATTGATCAGTCGCCGGGGAACTTACAATCTACATGCCATAAAGTACGGATTTGTAATTTCAACACGTTATGATGCGCATGATCCCCGGTTTTGGAAATAATTGTAACCACATGTACGAAAAGCGCGGATCATCCAGTGGGTTGCATCTGAAAAGGAGGGGGCCGATAAGCGCATCATCGTGAGGGTAGTATCGGATTGACAGCATTGCCCGGTATGAATTACTTTGACAAGGTTGGACACCGTATGAACTATCCATCCTCAGCCTACTCCTGGGACATCTTGTCCGAAGATGTCGCTCTGAAGCATATGGATAAATCCACATTCCTCCACCACGAGATGAGCATCCCGAGGGAGATCGTCCCCTTCTTCAACCTGCCTGACAAAGGCCTTCCGACACCCAGGCCTGTTCGGCTGATGCTGGACTCCACCGCCTATGACGCCCATATCCACATGGATTCCCTGGGGGCGAGGTGCCGGCTGTTTTGGAAGACCGATTTCTCGGAAAAGCTCATAGACCGGTTTCCCTACGTATACAGACAATATGCCCTGGATGAGGAGTCCGACGAGGAAAGGCCAGTGATGCGCTTCGAACGCATCGGGAAGGATGAGTACAGGATCGACCTGATCGAATCCGCAGTTTCCCATGAAGACATTGGTTCCGACGCGACCGACTGGACGGACCAGGAGCTCGAGGCAGCCATCTATGCCTACTTCACCATGCTGGGCAAGGAGCTCAAGGGCAGACATTTCAACAGGTCCGAGGTCATCAGGCAGCTCTGCGGATTCGAGCTCATCAACCAAAGCAGAGGCGCAGTGGAATTCAAAATGCAGAACATCTGCTCCGTGCTCCAGGACCTGTGCCACCCGACGATTCTGGGTTATCCCCCACGGGTGGGATTCAGCCCTGAGGTCTCGGAGAGGATACGGAGGATCATCTTTGATAGGAAGTTTCTCAACGAGCGGGACTACACCCCGACTGCAGACCGGGCCGAGCTGGACAGGAGGACGGCAAACCTTCTCGGCAAAACCCTTGCCGGAACACCAAAGGGTCGGCAAATCCCGGAGAGGCTGCAGTCAATGCAGACTGCCTGTGAGAGGGATCCCCTGGTCAAGGCCTGGGTCCTCCAGCAGGCTCGGGGGATGTGCGAGCTGTGCAAGCAGCATGGGCCTTTCAGAACCAGACAGGGTGAATGGTTCCTGGAGACCCACCATGTCGTCCCCCTGGCCCACGGCGGGGCCGACACCGTCGGGAACACCGTTGCATTGTGCCCCAACTGTCACAGGAGATGCCACGTGTCTCCGGAGGCGGACAAGCTCAGGGAGGAGCTCAGGTATACGATCGAAAGAATCGAGTAATGTTCATGACCGCTTACCATCTCGCTTTTGTCTTGACTGACAGGTCCCGTTCCCCTACATTCTGCTACAATCTTGAGAAACGTTGGAATGGCGTGGCACATGAGCATGGTGGTTTTGTCCTTCATGACCCGCAGATGGTGAGGACCTGATCCGATGTACGAATTTCATATCTCCCGCAATGCGAGAGACCTCTATAACTTCGACCAGTCCCTGTTCACCACCACGGGTAATGTGATCCTGGCCAATCCCCAGGCCGCCAGGGACTTCGCGGACAGGATGAACCGTATCCGCGACGCGGCCAGCCACCCTGACAAGGCGGCGCGTGCATCCGACATCAATGCCATGGGGCTTATCGACGAGATCATGCATTTCATGATCGAGCTCTACCGCAGGCAGGTGAACCCCAACGTCATGAAGGACGCCTACGACTACGCATTGACGAAGCTCCCGGACGTGGATCGCACCCTCGAGCAGTTCCTCCACCAGTTCCCGCCGCGGGACGTGTACCAGGGAAAGATGACGGTGCAGGAATACATGGCCTCACAAACCGGGGGGGTGCCCAACAGGCTCATCGCCATGGAAGAGATGCTCCTGCTCTACATCTCCAACGAGAACAGGGCACTGGCCAATTACCAGGAACTCTTCGACGACACCGCCCTCAGGAAGGAGACGCCGTACCTGAACATCATCTCGTTCCTGGAAGAGTTCTTCCGCACACTGGCGCCCTTCGGTCCATTCGGGCAGACGCTCCTCGACCTCCTGCTCGCCCCCCTGCGCGCCGCGCCTCATTCACTGTACGAGCAGCTCGAGTACATCAGGAAGCACTGGGGCTACCTCCTGGCCGAGCTCTACATAAGGCTCCTGAGCAGCCTGGACCTCATCAGGGAGGAGACCAAGGTACGTTTCCTCGGCAAGGGATATGCACCCGTCATCTCCTTCGGCCTGAGGGACTACGAGGACATCGAGCGGTTCAGCCCGGACGAGGACTGGATGCCCAGCCTCGTGCTCATGGCCAAGAGCGTGTACGTCTGGCTGCACCAGCTTTCGGTGAAATACGGCCGCGACATCAGCCGCCTCGACCGGATCCCGGACGAGGAGCTCGAGATCCTGGCCCGCTGGGGGTTCACAGGGCTCTGGCTCATCGGCATCTGGGAACGCAGCCCCGCCTCGAAGACCATCAAGCGCATGACCGGCAATCCCGAGGCGGAGTCGTCCGCCTACTCGCTCTATGACTATACCATCGCCTCCGAGCTCGGCGGAGATACGGCCTTCGATGACCTCAAGGCAAGAGCTCTGCGCTACGGCATACGGATGGCCACGGACATGGTGCCCAACCACACGGGCATCTACTCAAGGTGGGTCATTGAGCACCCGGACTGGTACATCCAGCTCGAGTACCCGCCGTTCCCTGCCTACCGATATACCGGGGCAAACCTCTCCCACGACGAGAGGGTGGAGATCCAGATCGAGGACGGCTACTGGAGCCGCACCGACGCGGCCGTGGTTTTCCGGAGGCACGACCGGTGGACAGGCCAAACGCGCTTCATCTACCACGGCAACGACGGCACGAGTATGCCCTGGAACGACACGGCCCAGCTCGACTTCCTCAAGCACGAGGTGCGCCAGGCGGTCATCGGACAGACCATAGCCATCGCCAAGCGGTTCCCCATCATCAGGTTCGACGCGGCCATGACCCTGGCCAAGCGGCACTTCCAGCGCCTCTGGTACCCTGCACCCGGCTACGGCGGGGACATCCCGTCGCGGGCCGGGCACAGCGTCTCCCCGGACGAGTTCGAACGGCTCTTCCCGGTGGAGTTCTGGCGCGAGCTCGTGGACCGCATCGCCGTGGAGGCACCCAACACGCTGCTCCTGGCCGAGGCCTTCTGGCTCATGGAGGGCTACTTCGTGCGCAGCCTGGGTATGCACCGGGTGTACAACTCCGCCTTCATGAACATGCTCAAGGCCGAGGACAACAGCAAGTACCGCGACGTCATGAAGAACGTGCTGCGCTTCAATCCGGAGATCCTCAGGCGCTTCGTGAACTTCATGAACAATCCCGACGAGGAGCCTGCGGTGCACGGCTTCGGCAAGGACGATAAGTACTTCGGCGTAGCCACGCTCATGGCCACCATGCCGGGTCTGCCCATGTTCGGCCATGGCCAGATCGAGGGGTTTTCCGAGAAGTACGGCATGGAATACCGCCGTTCCTACTGGGACGAGCCCGTGGACGGCCACCTGGTATGGAGGCACGAGAGAGAGATCTTCCCCCTGCTCAAGAAGCGCAGGCTCTTCTCCGGGGTGGAGCACTTCGTGCTCTACGATTTCCGGACACCCGAGGGCCACGTGAACGAGGACGTGTTTGCATACTCCAACCGCTTCGGCGACGAGCGGACCCTGGTGGTCTACAACAACCGCTTCTCCGAGGCGACGGGCACCATAAGCCGTTCCGTGGGCATGAACGTGGACCAGGGCGGCAGGCGGCACATCGTGCACAGGAGCCTCGGCGAAGGCCTCGACCTGAAGAACGAAGACATCGTCTACTATATCCTGCACGATGAACGCGGCGGTCTCGAATACCTCAGGAGCAGCCGCGTCCTCTGGCGCGACGGGCTCATGGTCCACCTGGGGGCCTTCAAGTGCCACGTCTTCACCTCTTTCAGGGAGATCCACGACCACGACGGCAGGTGCGCCGAGCTGGAGCAGCGGCTCATGGGCATGGGTGTGCCCGACATGATGACCGCGCTCAGGGAGCTTTCCGTGGAGAAGGTCTTCCGCCCCTTCAGCGAGATGGTCTCCATGGATGCGCTGCGCATGCTCGTCACGGAAGGGGTGCGTGTGGGGACGGTCCCTGCGGTTTTCAGCGAGAGAATGACCGCCTTCCTGAAGAACGCCCGCGAGTTCGCGGGGTGGTCTGCACGGGAGAAGGTCGTGGGAGACGAAACGTGCCTGCTCCTGGATGCGCTCTTCACCGTGGACAGGCTGAGACGCAAGCCCTCATGGAAGAAGGACGGGAAGATCCGGGAGATGCTCTCCCTCATGCCGGAGAAGCTCCCGGCAGATCTGTGGGCATGGCGGATACCAATGCTCTGGGCTCTCGTCGCCCCATTAGGCAGGCTTGGTGGCGATGAGAACGCCGCGGCGCGCTCCGCCTCCCTCATGGACGACTGGATGCTGGGGCATGCCATGCACAGGACTATTGAGAACTTGGGCGCGGACGATGCAAGGGCCAGCTACGAGGTCATCCTGGTGACCATCCTTGCCAGGTACCAGGGCGTGTCGTCCCTGCACGACATGGGGGCTCTGCTCAAGGACATGCTCACGGATACGACCGTGAGGGACTTCCTGGGGTTCAACCTCTTCGACGACAGGTGGTGGTTCAACAAGGAGTCCATGGATGTGTTGATCTCCTGGCTTGCACTCTGCGCGGCCCTGCGGCGCATCGCAGGGAAGAAGTCCGACGAGGCCGTGAAGAAGGCCCTGCACGAGGCATCCGATGCGGCCGGCGGGCTCATGCGCATGGTGGAGGCATCCGGGTTCGAGGTACCGGCGCTCGCCTCGCTGCTCGATACGGCGGGGTAGGCCGGCTTTAAACCGCACACACGAAGGGAATGACGAGACATGGGCAGGTTGTTCGGCACTGACGGCATACGGGGGGTGGCCAACGTCCACCCCATGACATCCGAGATGGCCCTGAAGGTCGGCAGGGCCATTGCATACCTCTCCCGGCGGGAAGGGCACACCCCAAGGATCCTCATCGGAAAGGACACCCGCGTGTCCGGGTACATGCTGGAGAGCGCCCTGGTATCGGGCATCTGCTCCATGGGGGCGGACGCCCTCATGGTCGGACCCATGACCACGCCCGGCGTAGCCTTTCTCACGGTGAGCATGCGGGCGGACGCGGGCATCGTCATATCCGCGTCCCACAACCCCTATCAGGACAACGGCATCAAAATCTTCTCCAGAGACGGGTTCAAGCTCCCGGATTCGAAGGAGGAGGAGATCGAAAAGGTCATCCTGTCCGACGACCTCAGCGAGTTCCATGCCGAGCCCGAGGTGGTGGGCAAGGCCTACCGCATCGACGATGCCCGGGGGCGCTACATCGTGTACCTCAAGCGCTCCTTCCCTGAGGATTGCTCCCTGGAGGGCATGAAGATCGTGCTCGACTGCGCCAACGGCGCCACCTACCGCATCGCGCCGGAGGTCTTCTTCGAGCTCGGGGCGCAGGTCATCCCTCTGTTCCACGAGCCCGACGGCAAGAACATCAATCTCGGCTGCGGCTCCCAGCACCCGGAGGGCCTGGCCTATGAGGTGGTGAAGAACGGGGCGGACGCAGGTTTCGCCTTCGACGGAGACGGAGACCGGGTCATCGCCGTGGACGAGAAGGGCGACGTGCTCACGGGGGACCACATCCTGGCCCTGTGCGCCCTGGCCATGAAACGGCAGGGCACGCTGAAGAACAACCTCCTGGTCACCACGGTCATGGCAAACCTGGGTCTCAAGACGGCCATGAAGGAGCACGACATCGACATGTCCTTCACCCAGGTGGGCGACCGGTACGTGCTGGAGGAGATGCTGAAGAAGGGCTCGGTCATCGGCGGAGAGCAGTCGGGGCACATCATCTACCTGAACCACCACACATCGGGCGACGGCATCATCTCGGCCCTGCAGGTGCTCAGGTCCATGAAGACCGAGAACAGGAAGCTCTCGGAGCTGTCGAAGGTCATGAAGGTCTTCCCCCAGAAGCTCATCAACATCGACGTGAAGAGCAAACCCGACCTGGACACCATACCCGAGGTCAAGGCGGCCATAGAAGAGGTCGAGGCAGTGCTCGGCGAGAAAGGCAGGGTGCTCGTGCGGTATTCGGGCACCCAGAAAATGTGCCGGATCATGGTGGAAGGCCCCACGGAACACGAAACCGAACTCTACTGCACCCGCATCGCCGGGATCATCGCGGATCGGATCGGGTAAGGAGCCCGGACATGGGTCTGGACAAGAACGTCAAGCAGCTGGTGAAGAACGGGGTGAAGATCCCGCATCCGGAGAGCGTGTTCATCGGGGAAGAGATCGACCCTGCAAGGATCTCCGGCAGGGACGTGGTCATTCATTCCGGATGCAGGGTCCGCGGGAAGAAGACCCTGATCATGGACGGAGCACGGCTCGGCGCTGAGGCACCGGTCACCCTGGAAGACTGCCAGATCGGGCCCAAGGTGGAACTCAAGGGAGGGTTCTTCAGGCAGTCCGTATTCCTCGAAGGAGCGAACATGGCCTCCGGAGCTCACGTGCGCGAGGCCTGCATCCTGGAAGAGGGGGCGAGCTGCGGGCACAGCGTGGGCATCAAGCAGACGATCCTCATGCCCTTCGTCACCCTGGGAAGCCTCATCAACTTCTGCGACTGCCTCATGGCGGGCGGCACCGGGAAGAAGGACCACAGCGAGGTGGGCAGCTCGTACATCCACTTCAACTTCACCCCGGACCAGGACAAGGCCACGGCCTCGCTCGTCGGCGACGTACCCCGGGGGGTGATGCTCAGGGAACGGCCCATCTTTCTGGGAGGCCAGGGCGGGCTGGTGGGGCCTTGCGTCATCGGATTCGGCACCGTGATCGCGGCGGGGACGGTGTTCAGGGGCGACGTGCCGGAGGACGGCAGGCTCGTCACCGGAGGCCGGGCCGAGCCTGTACAAAAGGCGTTCATCCCCGGGCTTTACCCGGACCTCAGGCGCAAGGTGATGAACAACCTCACCTACATCGCGAACCTCGTGGCGCTCAAGGCATGGTACACCCAGGTGAGGAGCAGGTTCATGGACGGCGCCATGCTGGAAGGTTCCCTGGAGAAGCTGGACACGGCCCTGGACGAGAGGATCTCGCGCATGAAGGGGGTGGCGGACAGGCTCTCCATGTCTGAAGACCCCATGCAGAAAGGATTCTCAGGGAGCTGGAATGCAGTGGAGGACTCGCTGCAGTCGCACCGGTCCTTTGACGGGGACGAAAGGGAGCGGAACGGCTTTCTGTCCTCTCTTTTCGTGCCAGCAACAGGAGTTGTATCCTATGTCGATGCCATCAAGGCACTGCCGGAGCCCGTTCGTCTGACCGGCACGGCATGGCTCGACGGCATCGTTCGCAGGGTAACCGTAACCGCCCTGAACAGGCTGCCGATTTTCTCCTGACCCCTCAGCAGTAGCTCGTCCCGTCCCAGCAGTGGGTGCAGAGCCGCTCCTTGGGCAGTCCGATGGCCTCCACCAGGTCGCCGATGGTCTGGTACTTCAGCGAGGTCATGCCGAGCGTCTTCCGGATCTGTTCCACCATGGCCCTGTTCCTGTCGGAACCCGCCTGCGCGTATTCCTCCAGGTGGACGTCGTCCTTACCCTCCAGGGCCTTGATGGCCTTTCTTCCCGCCAGGTCGAGCTGGGAGCGGGAGGTGGAGAAATTAAGGAACTCGCACGGGTGGATGAGCGTAGGGCAGGCCACCCGCATGTGGACCTCTTTCGCCCCGTACTCGTACAGGATCTGGATGTTGTCCTGGAGCTGTGTGCCGCGCACGATGGAATCGTCACAGAAGACGATGCGTTTGCCGCTGATGATGGCCCGGTTGGGGATGAGCTTCATCTTGGCCACCAGGTCGCGCACCGCCTGGTTCTGGGGCATAAAGCTCCGGGGCCAGGTGGGGGTGTACTTGACATAGGGCCGCATGTAGGGGATGCCCTTGCCGCCGGCGTACCCCAGGGCATGGCCGATGCCGGAGTCCGGTATGCCCGAGACGAAGTCCACTTCCACGGTGTCGTCCCTGGCCAGGGCCCTGCCGCACTTGTACCTCACCTCCTCCACGTTGATACCCTCATAGCAGGACGGCGGGTAGCCATAGTACACCCACAGGAAGGAGCATACCTGCATTCGCTCGCCCGGGGGACTCACCTGTTCATACCCGTCCGGGGTGATGAGCACGACCTCGGAGGGGCCCACGTAGTACTCGATCTCGTAGCCGAGGTTGGGGAAGGCGCTGGATTCCGATGATGCGGCAAAGGCACCGTCCTTCTTGCCGATGATGACCGGGGTCCTGCCGTACCTGTCCCGGGCTGCGTAGATGCCTTCGCGGGTGAGCAGGAGCATGGTGCACGATCCCTTGATGCTCTCGTTGACATGCCTGATGCCGGCTGCGAAGCTGTCGTGCTCGCAGATGAGCATGGCAATGAGCTCGGTGGGATTGATGTCGAATCCCGAGGTCTCGGAGAAGTATTTCTTCTGGGAGAACGCATTCTTCCCGAGCTCCGCCAGGTTGTTGATCTTGCCCACGGTCACGATGCCGAACGTGCCCAGGTGGGAGTTGATGATGAGCGGCTGCGAGTCGGTGTCGCTGATGACACCGATGCCCATGTTGCCCTGGAAGATGGCGAGGTCGGGTTCGAACTTCGAGCGGAAATACGAGCTTTCGATGGAGTGGATGGACCGCGTGAACCCCCGTTCGTTCACCACGGCAAGCCCGGCGCGGCGCGTGCCGAGGTGCGAGTGGTAGTCGGTGCCGTAGAAGAGATCCTTCACGCAGTCTTGACGGGAAGCTATGCCGAACAGTCCGCCCATGGTGTTACCTCCTCAGGTCTGTGGTCATGCTGTCTGATACGTACTCACAATGTTGGAGAAAGAATCGAACCTGCTCAATCCGCACATCCCGCAGCCTGGAATGAATGCCATGAAGTATGCGGGATGCGCGGATTGAGCAGGCCGGGATTTCTCTTGCCACTGTCCTTGTCCGTCATTCCCACTCGATGGTGCTGGGCGGTTTGGAGCTGATGTCGTAAACCACCCGGTTCACGCCCTTGACCTCGTTGATGATGCGGGTGGAGATCCGCGCCAGCACGTCGTAGGGAACCTTGACCCAGTCCGCGGTCATGCCGTCCAGGCTGTGGACGGCGCGGATCGCGATGACGTTGGCGTAGGTCCGTTCGTCGCCCATGACCCCAACGCTCTTCACCGGAAGGAGTACGGCGAAGGACTGCCAGACATCACGGTAGCCGTCCCACTTGACGATCTCCTCGGAGACCCGCCGGTCTGCCTCCTGCAGGATGGCCACGTTCTCCTTAGTCACCTCGCCCAGGATGCGCACACCCAGTCCCGGGCCGGGGAAGGGCTGGCGCGCCAGGATGGACTCGGGCATGCCGAGCTCCCTGCCGAGGGCTCGGACCTCGTCCTTGAAAAGCTCCTTGAGAGGTTCTATGAGCTTGAACTTCAGGTCCTCGGGCAGGCCGCCCACGTTGTGGTGGCTCTTGATGGTGGCAGACGGTCCGCCCTTGGCGGAGCGGCTTTCGATGACGTCAGGGTAGAGTGTGCCCTGGGCAAGGTAGTCGGCGCCGCCGATGCGTTCCGCCTCGCCGTAGAACACCTCGATGAAGGTGCGGCCTATGACCTTGCGCTTCTCCTCCGGCTCGGTGATGCCCTTCAGTGCGTCGATGAAGCGGTCGCCGGCATCCACGATGTCGAGGTTAAGCGGGTACACCTCGGTGAAGGTCTTCCTGATCTCGTCTGCCTCTCCGCCGCGCAGCACCCCGTTGTCCACGAAGATGGCGGTCATCTGGTCGCCTATGGCCCTGTTGATGAGGGCGGCCACAACGGCGGAGTCCACCCCGCCTGACATGCCGCAGATGACCCTGGCGCTGCCCACCTCTGCTCTGATGGCCCTGATGGACTCCTCGATGAATCCCTTCATGGACCATCCGCCGCTGCAGCCGGCGATGCCGAAGAGGAAGTTCTTGAGGATCTCTTTTCCCCTCGGGGTATGCACCACCTCCGGGTGGAACTGGACACCGAAGATTTTCCTGTCCGCATTGCCCATGGCCGCCACCTCGCAGGTGGGGGTATGGGCGAGTATCCTGAATCCGTCCGGCGGCATTGAGACGTGGTCTCCGTGGCTCATCCAGACATCGAGTCTGTCGTCGAGACCGGTGAAGAGACCGCCCTGCTCGTCGATGTCGATGGCCGCCGGGCCGTATTCCCGCCCAAGACCCCGATCGAGCCTCCCGCCGAGCACCTGGGCGGTGAGCTGCAGGCCGTAGCAGATCCCCAGGAGCGGAATGCCGAGGTCGAAAATGGCCGCGTCGATGCCTGGATGGCCTTTCTCAAGCACCGATGCGGGACCGCCCGACAGGACAACGGCTCTGGGCTCCAGGGAGCTCAATTCTAAGGCAGGGATGTCATGGGGGAGGATCTCGCAGTACACCCCGCACTCGCGGATGCGCCGGGAGATGAGCTGGGCATACTGGGAACCGAAATCGAGGACTGCTACGAGTTCACGCATGGATTGTTTCTCCGGTAGAGATGATGGATGGACGGGACACGCCTTCGGACGGCACGAGGGGTGAGCTTCAGCGGGGCAGGCATCACAGGCGTACCATGACCTCGCCCGTGTAGACCTCTGCCACCGGCCCCATGAGCCAGACATCGCCGTATCGGCCGCCCTCGGCGGTGAAGTCGATCTTCAGGTCGCCGCCCTTCATGCGGACGAGCACCGGGACGTCATGGACCAGACCGAGGCAGTGTGCGACGATTGCCGATGCCACGGCACCGGTGCCGCAAGCATAAGTCTCACCCTCGACGCCTCGTTCATAGGTGCGTACCAGGATGCCTCCGCCCCCGTCCGGTTCGACGAAATCGACATTGGTTCCGGCAGGCGCGAAGCGTTCGTGACGGCGGATAAGGCTGCCCAGCTCGTGGACGGGCTCTTCCTCGATGCGGTCGGTCAGGACAATGGTGTGCGGCACGCCCGTGTTGACGAAGTGCACGGTCCTGGCCGTTCCCTTCACGGAAATTTCGATACCTGTGAGGAGTCCCTCGGGTTCGGTCATCAGGATGGCGACGTCATCGCCGTCGATCCTGGCCCCGATGATGCCTGCCATCGTCCTGAAGCGCATGGATGTGCCGGCCGCACCCTGGCGGTACGCGAAAAGGGCCGCGCAGCGGGCTCCGTTGCCGCACATCTCCGCCTCGCTGCCGTCGGCGTTGAAGATCCGGAAACGGAAATCGGTGTCGGAGTCCGGGCCGATGACGATCACGCCGTCCGCCCCGACGCCTGTCTTGACCGGGCAGAGGGATGCTGCGAAGGAGGGCCAGTCGATATCGAGTTCCGACTTCATGCCGTTGATCATGATGAAGTCGTTCCCGGCTCCCGCCATCTTGGTGAAACCGATCTTCTGAGCTGTGCCCGTTGATTTCATGTATCTCATTCCGCCTCGGGATCGGACACGGGAGGCGTGTCCAAAGGTAGGGAAGAATTAACAGACACAGGGGAGGTACGTCAAGAAGGGAGAAGAATAAGAAATGCGTTATGGCAAGTCCGGGGCGACACCGGGAACACGATCGCCATGGCAGAGGCTGAAAATGTAATCAGTCTGACGCATTATGTAATTATAAAAGTTGAATAATGAAAAAAGGAAAAACGACAGGGCTGTGACCGGGGCATGACGATCGTAATCTATGATGCCACATAACATAATAAATAAATTACTGAAAAAGATAATAATGGCATAAAGGATAAATGGCGCAGTGATGGTTGGCATGTATTCTGCTTGAGCCGTGGCCATTAAAGAGAACTTGGAACCCATCTAATGTGGTAATAAATTGGGCAAAACCTACCATAATTAGATTAAAATGTATTTTGGTGTGAGCATCCTTTAAGTCAATATTCATAATAAGAAAGGAGAAAGTGCATGTTGTCGCTTTTTCATTCCGGAGGTATCTTCATGTATCCCATCCTGATGGTATCCATCATCGCCCTGGCGCTCTTCTGCGAGCGGGCGAGCTTTCTCTATTTCCGGTTGAAACTGGATACGGACAAGGTGTTCCAGAAGGTCCTGATCTCTCTCCAGAACGCCAATTTCAGGGCCGCCATCGAAGAATGCACCCGCTTTGAAAACCATCCCATGGGAAGGATCCTCAAGGCGGGTCTCCTGAAATCGGACAAGAGGGACAAGGAGATCGAACGGGCCATGGAAGAGAAGATCATGCAGGAGATCCCCAAGGTGAAGGCACGGGTGAACCTGCTCACCATGTTCGCCAACATATCGACACTGCTCGGGCTGCTGGGCACCATCGTCGGACTGATCGGGGCATTCCAGGGGGTCAGCAATGCCAACGAGGCCATGAAGCAGGAGATTCTTGCCAGCGGCATATCGGTTGCGATGCTGACTACCGCCTTCGGTCTCGTGGTGGCGATCCCTTGCCTGGTCGGGTTCTATCTCCTGAACAACCGTGGGGAGTTCATCATAGACCAGCTTGAAGAGAAGGCCCTGGCACTCTTCAACATGCTCTCCTCCCTCAAGCACGAGAAGGAACTGCAATGCTAGGTGCAAAAAGAGGTCGGAGCAGGTCTGTGGACGATCCAGATCTCGACCTGGTGCCCATCATGAACATGTTCCTCGTGCTGATACCCTTTCTGCTCATATCGGCGAGCTTTTTCCACCTGAAGGCCATCAACACATCCGTCCCCGTTCTTGGCAATGCGGACGGTTCGGTTGCCCCTGGGAACACGGTCAAGCTCACGGTCATCGTTCAGCTCGAGGAGAGGGGAATCCGCCTGTCTGCCATGTCGGACGAGGCTGATGCATCAATCCTCGGCGATTTCGACGCCTATTTTCCGAAAGGCCGTGCCTCCGCGTACCCGCTGGACGAGGTGGCAACGTTTCTCCAGGGTATCAAGGACCGGTATCCATCGAGCGACACCCTCATCATTATCCCCGACGGGGGGGTCATCTACGATACCATCATCCGGACCATGGATGTCGCGCGCACCGGCACCCGGACAGAGCTGTTCCCCAATGTCGTGATCTCGGGAAAGGTCGGGTAGGGGAGGCGGCCATGGCACTCGGCAGATCGAGAAGACGCACGCAGAAATTCGTCCCGCCCAAGCTGCAGCTGACGTCCATGATGGACATGTTCACCATACTCCTCATCTTCCTGCTCATCTCTTTTTCCAGCGAGGTGGTGAGGATGAAGATCGACGGAAACATACAGCTCCCCAAGTCCACGGCGAAGCAGGATTACAGGAACAACATCAGGCTCGTGGTGGCACAGGACTCGCTGTGGCTGGGAGATGAAGCGGTGGCAAAGATCAAAGACGGTGCGGTCGTGGGTCTTGACCCGGCCAACCTCCAGAGATCGGTGCTGTACAGGAAGCTGTCCGCTTGCAGGCAGAAGGCGGGTAAGGCGGTGGAGAACGGGACGGCTGAGGACAATGTCATCCTGTTCATCTGCGACAAGCGCCTCTCCTTCAAGACCATCAACAGCATCATCAAGACGGCGGGAATGGCCGGATTCCCCAATTTCCAGTTCGGTGTCCTGGAGCAATGACGTGGAGGCGTTCACCATGAAAAAGGCACTATTCACATGCATGACATGCTGCCTGGTCATCCCCCTTTCACTGATCGTCCTGTCCGGACCCGCATGGGCGGCCGTATCCAATGCCGGCGATGCAGGAAACACGGTGCTGAAGGCAGCTGAAGGCGCATCCAAGGGTGATGCCCGGGAGCGGCTGAACCGGATCGACTTCGGCAACACCTACATCATCGGGCAATCGATAAAGTCCGGTGCCGTCTATCTGCTCCAGCGCAAGAAGAGCGAGATCAAGAGCATGCTCAGGTACCGAGAGGATTACCGCAAGGAGATCCTTGAAGGATTTTCCGTGGAGAACCGGAAGGCTTCTGGCGTGAAGCCGGAGCAGAAGCCGGATTTGTCCGGCAAGACCGCGAATGCATCCAGGTGAGCTCCCATGACGGATGAGATGGACCAAAGACACGAGGGAGCAACGACCATGGGCGGATCGCAGGAACGATCCCTTGTCGTTCAGGTGTTCGTCTTCAGGGGAGACGAATACCTCGGGTGGGACTGCTACGGCAGCGACAGGGTGACCATAGGCAGCGGCCCTGAGGTGGACCTCCGCCTCAGCGATCCCTCGGTGTCCCACATCCATGCCGTGCTCACCGTCAGGGACGGAAAC
>Ga0116163_1001085_pt1 | contig 17394 bp, 14 predicted proteins | sample AD_UKC107_MetaG_FD_89889 | JGI IMG/M metagenome (GOLD analysis project Ga0116163, IMG submission 89889) | Active sludge microbial communities of municipal wastewater-treating anaerobic digesters from Hong Kong - AD_UKC107_MetaG | ecosystem: Engineered > Bioreactor > Anaerobic > Digestate...
GAAGAAATTAAAGAATTATTATCCGAAGCGCCCTTTACATCCAGTGTTTTCACCGATTACCTCAGCCACGAGGACGTCGCCCGGTTGAGGTTGGTGACCGGCATTCTCATTCATGTTCCGGTTACCGATCAGTTATCGGCTGTCTTTCAGGAAGCCCTGTTCTGTGGCTCCCATGTGATTGCCGGTCGCTGGCTGGAGTATCAGGATCTTAAGAACCTGGGTATTTCCTGGAATGAAGTGGATACCCTGGATGAGATTGTTCCTATTCTTCATCATTTGATTGCGAGTAAATCCAAGGCTCAAAATTTCGAAGCGGAGATAGGCCAATTGTCCGGATGGGATCAGGTGCTGGGGCAATGGATGAGGTTGTATGGATAGATAGGGAATAGTGTGTTGCGGTATTATGGTATAATGGTGTTGTGGCCGATGGAGTGTTTTGGTATGGATATTGCCTTTAGAAATTATGGGAGATTTCACAAAGCTATTGGTATGGCAAAAAGCAAGGGAACTTGTTGCTATTATTTACCGATTGACGAATTCTTCTCCCATTAATGAAGATTTCCGTTTCCGCGATCAGCTCAGAAGTGCAGCTGTTTCAATTGCGGCTAATATTGTTGAAGGAGATGAGTTGTACGAATGCACAAAGTGTGAGGCATTTTTACATTGTTAAAGGTTCCTGTGCTGAGGTGATAACTTTTCTTGTCCTTGATGAAGATATTGGATATCTCGAACGAGACATTGTACCATCTCTGATTGAAGAATACCGGCATGTTTCACACATGTTGTATAAGTTGATCGAAACTCGTCATTCCCCTCAAACCAAAAAACCATAATACCATAACACCTTTATATCATGCGTATCCTAATCACCGGCGGCGCCGGATTCATCGGCAGCCATCTTGTTGAAGCGCTACTTGCTGATCCCCGCGTTTCTCATGTCCGGGTTCTGGACAACCTGGCCACAGGCAACCGGCTGAACATCGAGCCCTTCATGAACAACCCCAAATTTGAGTTCATGTGGGGGGATATCCGGGAATACAATACGTGTTTTGATGCGTGCAAAGATATCGACCTGATCACCCACCAGGCGGCGTTGGGATCGGTACCACGCTCGATCAAACAGCCGCTCACGACAAATAATGTAAACATCGGCGGCACGCTGAACATCTTCACCGCGGCGAAAGATCTGGGGATCAAGCGGGTGGTATATGCAGCTTCATCTTCCACCTATGGAGACAGTAAAGAGCTGCCGAAGAAGGAAGAGATCATCGGTTCCCCGATATCCCCGTATGCGGTCACCAAGCTGGTGAATGAGCTGTATGCTCAGGTATTTGCCAAATTATATGCCATGGAGTTTATCGGGTTGCGCTACTTTAATGTCTTTGGACCCCGGCAGGATCCGAATGGCGCCTATGCAGCGGTTATTCCGTTGTTTTTTAAGGCCGTCCAGGAAAACATCGCGCCGACCATCAATGGCGATGGTAGCCAGACCCGTGACTTCACTTATGTCGCCAATGCCGTAGAGGCCAATAAACTGGCCCTGTTTACTACGGATGCCAATGCTGTCAACCAGGTCTACAACGTAGCCTGCGGCGAGCAGACCAGTCTGAATGAGCTGTGGGATTACATCACCGCAATAACAGGCTCCTCCCTCCAGGCAAAACATGGCCCCGGTCGTCTGGGCGATGTGCAGCACAGCCTTGCAGATATTTCGAAGATCAAGCAGGGTCTGGGTTTTGTGCCCCTGGTAAAGATCCGGGAGGGATTGGAAATATTAGCTCCGGAGTATGCGGTGATGGTATGAGGTTATTCCTTACGCTGATTATAAACACCTTCCATCTGTGTTATCTGCGTTAATCTGTGTCCTAATAAACACCTAACCTTTTTTCCTGATTTAACTCCATTGAACCAGCATTCCTCCAAAGGTTCTATTTTATTTTACGACATCCAGTCATCAGGACATCACAAGGAATACCTACAACATATCATTAACCATGATGCTCCGGATACTCCATGTTACATCTGTGTCAACAGCAATTTGTATCCTGAGTTTTCCAACTGTTCCAACAAAACAATTATCCAAATCCCTGATCATCTGACCGGTCGTCCAGCAGATGAACTGCGTTGGATAAGAAGTATCTGCACATCTCAGGTAATAAGTTCCGTCTTTCTACTTAACATTGATCCCTATATAAAATTCATACGAACACTTAGAAATAGCGGGATCAGTATTTCTGGCATATTTTTTCATCCTCCCCATAGGATAACCATCCCCTCGGGAAGTACATTAAGAACATCCTTAAGCCTGCTGTATAAAAAGATCTATGGTTACTATTTGATGCATCTAGCCCAGCGATATGGGATCATCAAAGTGCTTTTTATCCTCGACGACCGCTGGGGAGCGCGCTACCTGGACAAACGATACAAGTATCAGGTAAGAAACCTGCCGGATCCTGTTCTGCCATTAAAAATAAATAACCATGGCTCGGATGGCGTTAAGGATACTGCTAACCACCAGATTCTTCTTTTTGGATCGATATTCCCACGCAAAAATATTGAGAAGCTGTTTATAGCCGTAAAGGAACAAAAGATAACCAACTGTACGATAAACATTGTGGGTAAGGGTGATCCAGCTTACGTGGACAAACTAAAATCAATATCGGCCGATTTACCTGTACACGTGAACATCATCAACCGCTTTGTAGACCTTGCAGAAATGGCACAATGGTTTAGTACAACGGACATTGTTCTTATGGTCTATAAAAATTTCTTCGGTGCCAGCGGTGTTCTGGGCTATGCAGCTTACTTTAATAAGCCAGTTATTTGTTCTACCGGTGGATTAGTTGAGTACCTGGTTACTAAATATCATCTCGGCAGGTGCATCGATCAGGGTTATCATGCCCTGAAAGAAGCACTGGCTAACTGCGTTCAATATAAGCCTAGCAGCTACAACAAAGTGTTTTTGAAAAATAAAACACCGGAAAACTATTGTTCTAATTTATTCCGACTTGTCTAACAAGTGGCTTTATCAATCACGTCTTTGAGTATTTACTTAACAAGTATAGAAATGATTGCATTTGCCCTTATAGGGAGGTTAAACGTAATTCCTTACAGACAATTTTGAAAAGTCTGCTAGCAAAAAATATTGCCTGGAGTGCTTACGGGGTTGTATTGACCCAAGCGACTACGTTTATTACTCTTCTTATATTAATCAGAAACCTGACACCATCAGATTTTGGATTAGTAAACATGGTCGTAATCATCGCAGGCTTTGCTAATGTAATCGCGGATTTTGGTTTTGGACAGGCATTGATCCAGAATAAGGAGGCAAAAGAAATCGATTACTCTACTGTATTCTGGGTCAATATTGTATTAGGATCAATGATTGCAATCGTTATTTTTTTGTCATCAGGTTATATAGCATCATTATATGGTCAAACAGAATTGTCGCTTATTACCCGGGTTTTGTCAATTAAATACATTTTTTCAAGTACCATCATCGTTCAAAAAATTTGGCTCCAAAAGAATCTCAATTTTAAATTGAATGCAAATATTGACATTGCCGTTAACACACTGACCAGTATAATTACCGTTTTGGCTGTCTATCTGGGATTTGGGTACTGGAGTCTGGTCTTGCAAACGATAGCCGAGTCACTATTTGCTATGATCCTTTTCGCTTTGTACGTCAACTGGAAACCGACGTTCCATTTCTCCATATCATCTCTAAAGAAGTTAAGTAAGTTCAGTACAGATATTTTTCTTAACCAATCGCTATTTTACTGGACTTCTAATCTTGACAAAATTCTAATCGGTAAATTTTTAGGAAATAGCGCGCTAGGCGTTTACAAAAACGCATTTGCAGTAATCAATAAACCAGTAGCAATATTATCAAGCACCCTACTGAGGGTCTTATTTCCTTCCTATTCTTTGTTACAAAATAATATTCCCGAGCTTCGCAGCATTGTGATAAAATTGTTCAAAGCAATAGGGATTATTGTTATTCCATCCTGTCTGGTTTTGTATTTAAGTGCAAACTTCATCATCAGCACCTATTTGAATTCAGATTGGTTGGAATCAATTCCTCTTGTAAAAATTTTCTCATTAGCGGCAATACCATTTGCCTTTTCATCAATTACCAGCCCTGTGTATCTCGCACTTGGCCGATCAAGGCTCATATTAACTATTAATCTTGTAACACGAAGCCTCCTAATAATATTGGTTTATGTGGCTTTAAATAAAGGATTAATAGCTATTGCATACGTTGTATTAGGTATAAATCTTTTACGATTACTAATTGATATCATTCAATTTAGAAGTTTGCTTGGAACAAATATGATTGGTTATAAATTCAGTTTCGATCTGCGTTCAATAACAATTCTCCTACTAAGCTTTGAATTAATATTATTTCTATTACATGGCAATGTCGACTCATTTGCCAATTTAGCATTTTTATTAGTCATTACTTATCTTTTAGTTATGACTAACCTTGTTACCCGCTTTAGTAGAAAGTTTCAAAAGTTTGTACCATTTAAATAATTAACTGCAATCCCAGTATGTCAATAAGACTAATTACTCAAATCAAAAACTCATTTTTCAAAACACTGAATGTTCCAGCAAAATATTTAGTTGGTAAATATTTAGAAAATGACTTTTTTGTACCAATTAATAAAACAGAAGAAAATGACATTTTTATAGTAGGCTACCCAAAGTCCGGTAATACATGGATGCAGTCCCTGGTGGCAGGAATACAATATGGTATCAACACCGAATACCTACCGTTTTCATTAGCTAATGAACTTGTCCCGGATGTACACGCTAGAAAGTATTACAAAAGATTCAATGATGTCACATTTTTTAAAACCCACCATCTCCCCAAAAAAGAATATAAAAAAGTAATTTACTTAATACGTGATGGTAGAGACGTAATGACTTCTTACTATTTTATGAATCAAAATTTAGGAAAAAATCATACCATGAAAGATATGTTTATAGATGGCAAAGGCGTTTTTCCATCAAAATGGCACGAACATGTTGAACAATGGTTAAAAAATCCATTTAATAGTGAAATAATTTATATAAAATATGAAGACCTCCTAATAAACCCAATAAATGAACTTGAAAAAATATGCGCATTTGCAAATATTAATAGAACAGCTGATCAATTAAAAGAAATAAATTCTGGCAATTCATTTGATTCAATGAAACGAAAAGCAGAATTATATAAAAGAATGGGACATGCTAATTGGGAAGGAGAGCACGTTAGTAATTTCTTTAGGGAAGGCAAATTTGGTGGCCACAAGGATTTGGTACCGAAAGATATTTTAATTTTGTTCGAAGCTCAGTCGCACAATTGTCTAATAAAATTTAATTATAACCGCTAAAATTATCTATTAATGTTACTCAAAATAATTAAACACATCATTCGACCATTTATATCCCCTTTATTATCAAATATTAAAGTTGTTAAATATTTATTGAGGTATCCTACTCTAAAGATTGGTAATAACGTAATTATCTCCAAATCAATATTTGGTAGATATAATTCCATTGGCAGCAATACAACTTTGTTTAAAACACATATAGGAGATTTTTCATACATTAGTCATAACTCCTCCATTAATAACACAACAATTGGAAAATATTGTAGTATTGCCCACAATGTTACTATTGGAACTGCCTCTCATCCAACAAAAGAATTTGTTTCTACCCATCCTATATTCTTTTCTACCTTAAAACAATGCGGTATTACATATGTCAACCAAGATTTTTATAAAGAATTCAACGATAAAATAACTATAGGAAATGATGTTTGGATAGGGATGAATACAATAATTATTAAAGAGGTCAATATAGGTGATGGAGCAATAATTGCAGCGGGATCTATCATTACTAAAGATGTCCAACCATATACTATAGTAGCGGGTATCCCAGGAAAAGTCATTAAAGAGAGATTCACTCACGATCAGAAACAATTTTTGCTATCCGATAAATGGTGGAATAAAGATGAATACTGGATCAAAAATAATTATACACTATTTCAAGATATTACTCAATACATTAAGGCAAACAATGAAGATCCAATATAAATGGGCAGATAAAGGGCCGATTTTTTCAATTGAGCCCTTAATTCAAAAGGGTTGAATATTATTAATTGTCCCTTTCCTTCTAAATCCCAACAATGAACCGAATAAAGACCTTAATAGTAAAATTACCTCTTGTCAAATATATAATACCTTTTGTTAAAAAATTACTCTTTAAAAAACACATTAAATATAGTACACCTGTTTTTATATACCAAATGGGTAAAGTTGCTTCTAGTTCTGTTCACTACTCAATCAAAAATTATTATAACAGAATTTGCATTCACGCTCACACTTTTACACCTTCGCATAATGATATTCAAGTGAAAGAATTATACAAACATTATAAAAATAACAAAGTATCCATTAAAATAATAACCTTAATAAGAGAACCTATAGCAAAGAATAATGTTGAACTTTTGGTTATGAAACATGACCTAAATAATACAATAAAAGAAAATATTATTTCAAAGTTTATCAACTTAAAAACCTTTAAAATAACAAATTCCAACGAAGGCAATAACAAAGAATATTTCAAAGAATACTCTGATTTCAAAAAGATATCTTTGCCCACTAGCTATTTAAACTATATGCTCAATTCAAAATATTCTAAACATTTTTACAAAGATCAAATAGAAATATTAAGATTAAAATATTCATAATTAATTATCGAAAGAACAGATATGTCAATAAATGTAGTTTAGTAATTTAATGATATTAAATAAAATATACCAAGTAATTGCTGTCTTAGCACTAATTGTTATTTTCTTAGGTTGCAAAACCATTGTTTACCCTAAAAGTAGATGTATTTTTATATCAAAATTTAACTCCGTACCAAACGGTAAAACAGATAATCATTCCGCCTTTGTAATGGCTATACAAGAAGCTTCGAAAAGACAAGTTCATGAAATACAATTGGAAGAAGGAATATACACTATCGGCAAATCCATAATTGGAATTAATAACATCAAATTTAATGGCATACCAGGTAAAACCATTATAAAACCAACAAAAGGTTTTAAGGAATTTAATCTATTTTGGTTTAACTATTCAGCTATTTGGACCAATATTTCATTCACAAATATAACATTTGATTTCACAGAATCACCTAAGGTTAATGCTATTAGAATAGATACAGAAAGAAATAACCAACACCAATCAAGTGAATTATTTATTTCAAATTGCACCTTTGCTAATTTAAATAGTTCAATTGTTGCAAATAACATTCAAATTATAGCAACCAAGAATAAATTTCAAAATGTTAAAAATGCAGTATTAATAAATAAATGCATTAATTGCAAATTTATTAGTAATACATGCTCTTATTCCCAAAATTGTTTCACATTTAATGATAATAATGGGAACACTAATAACAATATTTTAATTTCCAATAATGTTTTACTCTACACAACGAAATATCCCATACATTTTGCAGATGTAAGCATTGGTTTTAATAATCAAATTACAATAAGTAAAAACATAATTATTGCGGATACACTAAAATATCAAAGTTCTAATACAATTGGCAGTGCCGATATGATTAGCCTCTTTGGTTCTCAAAATATACTGATTAATAAAAACATAATATCAGGAGGTGGAGATATGGGTGTTACCCTACAACGATGCAATAACGCAGTTATAAAAAATAATAAAATAACTTACAATGCTAAAAGTGGTATTGTGATCTCTTCATTGGGTGATAAAATACCAAATTATAACAACATTATAATCAAAAACAACATCATAACTGATAATGGACAATATCCCAGTGGCGGTCATCCAGCTTCGATTTCTGGAATATATCTTGAAGATAACGATCACTCCGGAATTACGGTAACAATAGGCAAAAATACCATCACAAATAATTCTAAAACCAATCCAACACAAAAATATGTAATTAGTTCCAGAACTGGTACAATGAGCACTATTTTCTTTAACGGATATAAATTAAACACAAAAGACTCAACATTAATAAGCAAATGTCATATAATAAACATTAAATAATATTCATAATATGAATAATAATTATGGTATGCTAGAAAAACTTCCTATGCCCCCATCTGATAAATTAGGATGGCCTTGGACAGTAGAAACATTACCACAGATATATTTTAAAGGATATTATTATCCGAAGATTTCTGTAATAACTCCAAGCTATAATCAAGGCAATTTCATTGAAGAAACCATAAGATCTGTCATATTACAAAATTACCCTAATCTTGAATTAATTATAATTGATGGTGGAAGCACAGATAACACAATTGAAATACTAAATAAATATGACCTTTGGATATCCTACTGGGTAAGTGAAAAAGATAATGGTCAAAGTAATGCAATTAATAAAGGTCTAAAAATTGCTACAGGACAATTAATTGGATGGCAAAATTCCGATGACATTTATTTTCCAAATGCATTTTACGAAATAGTTAAAGCATTTAACAAAGATCGCAAATCGTCAATATATTTTGGGCATCAGGCTAAAATAAATTATAAATCCAATATAACTCACATAAACTACTTTGTTCCCTTTAAATTATTTCATTTAAAATCATATGGTTGGAATATTGTTAACCAATCAGCCTTCTTTAATAAAGAATCAAAAATAGAAATAATATTGGATGATAAACTTACTTATGCAATGGATTTAGATTTATTTCTTAAAGCTGCATCTACTGATAATAATTTTCAATTCATTAATAAAATTATTGGAGCTTTAAGAGATCACGAAAATACCAAAAGTAGTTTATTTACCTACGATAATAAATACCTTGAATACCAATATCTTTATATTAAATACTTTGGTGTTAAACTTAAAAAAGGTGTTTCACTCAAACGTCAGTTTCCGTTACAGTCATTCATTGCATTTACAAGGTTATTAATATTACATATTTATTATGGGAACATATGTCCAATAATCAAACAAAAAATTAAAACTATACATCTTTGAAACGTTTAACTATTTACACAAACATTCCTACTCCCTATCAACAAGATTTTTTTAACGAACTTTCCCATCACTACAAGTTAAAGATTATATACTATTCCAAAATCGAAAAAGATAGATATTGGAAACTAAATAATGATAATATTCCTTATGAAACTGTCTTCTTAAAAAGTTCTGTACTTGCTAAAATATTGCAATATTTTTACAAAGACTTCCATTTTTCATGGTCCATTATCTTAGTGGCATTAAAAGATAATCCAGATTATGTAATAATGGGTGGCAACTATTTAGCCCCAAATACCATTATAGCCTCTGTTATATATAAATTTCGCCAGAAATCCATCGGGTTATGGGCAGAAAGATTACATCCACAGAGTAATTTAATAATAAAGTTTATAAAGAATTTCACACTTTTAATATATAAATACACAATCAACTTTATTTTAGGCGTTGGCCAAACTTCACTAGACTGTTACAATAACAAGGGTTTTCATAAACCTAATATAAACCTTCCATACAGTATTAATGAACAAAGATTTGTTATAGATTTAAAAAATCAGAATATTATTGAGAGTTTGATACATAAGTACGATTTAAAAAACAGCATTGTTGTATTAACATCAGGATCCCTAATACATAGGAAAGGAATTGATATCGCCATAAATATAATTAACGAAACAAACATTGAAAACATAAAATTAATAATATTAGGGGATGGACCCCTAAAACAAGAATTCATCAATCTGAATAATAATAATATTATTTTATTGGGTTTTCAACAACAAAATGTTATTCCGTACTACTTTGCATTATCAAACTATTTTTTATTTACTACAAGGTATGATGGATGGGGATTAGTTATAAATGAGGCAATATCTGCAGGATTACCCGTAATTACTAGCGATAGTGCTGGAGCTTCTGAACTCATAATAAATAATGAAAATGGATATGTATTTAGTCTAGACAATTATGGTAATGCATGTAATTATTTACGAAAGCTAATCAATGATAATGATCTAACAAATAAGATAAGAGAGGACAATAAGAAATTAGCCATTAAAATTAATTCCAAATCTATGTCATACCGCTTAAAATATTTCCTGGATAACATCAACTAAGATGATGTGGTTTGTTATTTTATATAATTTTCTTATTTATTTCTGTGGATATGCTCTTATAGCTACAATGGGTGGGATTAAAAATAATTTAATCTATACATTTTATTTGAGCCTATGCAATATTTATTGCTTTATTACTCCATTATACTTTTATTTTAATGAAAGAAGGACAATTTGGGGTTCCGAAGGAGTTTATAAGGGTGTAGGTGTTAACATTTTGGATTATTATGAAAAAGGCCTAATGCTTTATGCCACAGCAACTCTATTATTTATTATAGGTTACAATATTTTCAGAATTAAAATAGGTAAGATTCATTTATCAAATAAATTATATTCACCGAAATCAAAAGCTATTTTTGTTTGGTGGCTTGCATTTATGCTTGTTTTAATAAACTTATTAATTAGTGGTTTTAATCCAATCTATGTTATATTTGGCTCTGATACAGCCCATAACTTGTTTAATACTAAATCCGCTTCAAATTACTTAAGAAACTTTTCAGATACAATAATAACTGCAATAATAATTTCCTATTTAGTTGGAGTAAACCGATTTGTTCTCTTTTTCATTACTATTATTTCCTTTATTCTGTTCATATTAATGGGGTTTAGATACCGAATAATACTTACAATACTAGGTTTTATTATTGTATATTTTTATAAATCTTCATTCACTATTAAGAAAGTTCTCTTTACAAGTATAACTATATTAATCGCTTCATATTTACTATTATTTGTCACCTATAATAGATTTGAATTAACCAGAGGAGATTTTTCTCATATTATATATAACCCAACCGATTACGATGTTAATATACTTTTTGAACAGACTCGTGGTGCTCTTGCAGATTATACAATAATTAAGTACTATGATTCTAATTTACAAGCAAAACATGACTATGGTATAACAAGCTTATATTTTATAGTTAGAGCACTTCCAAGATCCATGTTCGGCAATTTTAAGGACAATCTTTATCCTCCACCAGCATTTAAGGTCATGGAGCAGGCCTATGGCATACCAAAACAATGGGGTACTGTTGGAGAAGCAATATTACACTATGGTTATATGTATATTGCTGGCGGAAAATTATTCTTATTTATTTCCTCCTTTCTTTTAGGATTTATTATAAAAATTCTTAAAAAACTCTTTTCGTCGTCCGACTTCTGGCATTTATCAATTACAATAATTTTATGTCAGTGTTTATTTCAATGGATAACTAGAGGTTATTTTCCACAAACTGTTGATCATTTTACCTATTTAGTTATAGGTGTAATAATGTTTAGGTTTATAACGTTGTGGAAATTTAAACTTTATTAGAATATATTAAAAATGACTTAATGATCATAGGAATAGATGCCTCAAATATAAAATCAGGCGGTGGCCTAACACATTTAATTAACGTTTTATCATTCGGTGATTTTAAATCTCTCGAAATAAATAAAATAATTATTTGGAGCGGCTTGCCTTCAAATAAAATAGTATCAACCAATACAGTATTCTATTCATTTCAAAAATTATTATCGAATGGTGGAGTTATTAATACATTATTTTGGAGATTATTTATTTTGCCTAAATTAAGCCAAAATGTAGATATTGTTTTCTCACCTGGTGGAATAACTTTCCCATTATATAAACGTTGTATATCAATGTCCCAAAATATGCTTGTCTTTGAATCAAAAGAAAGAAATAGATTTCCATTCGGCAAAACATATTTAAGATATCATTTGTTAGAATTTATTCAATATTTATCGCTTTTTACTTCATTAGGAAATATTTATATTTCAAATTATGCACATGATTACATTAAAAATAAACATCCAACTTTAAAAAAGATTCCATCAGCGATTATTTATCATGGGGTATCTTCTAAGTTCACACCAACGTATAAGAACCAACTTAATATCAATAATTACAATCATACTACTAGATATAAAATATTATACGTTTCTACTATAAATTATTATAAACATCAATGGGTATTAATTGATGCACTTAAGAAATTAATTAATGAAGGCTTTCCTATAGAATTAAATCTTGTTGGTGGTGCACATCCGCATGCCTTTGTCAAAATAGAAGAGAAACTCAAAGAAGAGCGAGACTGGGTAACCTACCATGGTGAAGTTGCCCATGATAAAATAAATCAATTTTATTCAGATGCGGATTTGTTTGTCTTTCTATCAACTTGCGAAAATATGCCGAATATTCTAATAGAGGCTATGGCTTCTGGTTTGCCAATTTGTTCATCCTCGTTTGGCCCAATGCCTGAAATACTTGGTGATGCGGGTGTATATTTTAATCCGACTGATATTAATTCAGTTTATACTACTATTAAAAATACAATCCTTGATCCTGAAAATAGAGCGCACATATCTAATTTGGCCTTAAAAAGAGCTCTTCAATTTACATGGCAAGAATCATCATTTGAAACATTTAAGTTCATAACTTCTTTTATGAAACATTAAAAATGCTGCAATTAATACAAGATCTTAATTCTGGTGAGACTGGTTTAATAGAGATTCCAATTCCTAAACCTCAAAGTGGTACCGTTCTTATTAAGACGCATCGTTCACTAGTTTCACTCGGCACCGAGCGGATGCTTGTAGAGTTTGGAAAGGCTAATTACCTCCAAAAAGCCAGACAACAACCTGAAAAAGTAAAGCAAGTCATCCAAAAGATACAATCCGACGGACTAAAGCCAACCATGCAAGCGGTTTTCCGTAAACTCGGGGAACCCATACCATTGGGTTATTCAAACGCAGGTGAAGTAATTGCTGTAGGAGAAGGTGTAAATGAATTTAAGATCGGTGACCGTGTCGTCAGCAATGGGCATCACGCAGAGATTGTTTGTGTACCGAAAAACCTGGTGGCCAAAATTCCAGATGAAGTAAGTTTCGAAGAAGCTTCATTTACGGTGATTGGCGCAATAGCGCTACAGGGAATCCGCCTCCTTAATCCTTTATTCGGTGAAACCATTGTGGTTACGGGTCTTGGACTCATTGGCTTAATCGCTGCACAGTTATTACATGCCCATGGATGTCGGGTAATCGGACTCGATATCGATGATAAAAAATTGAGCCTGGCAGAATCCTGGGGTATAACTACACTAAAAATAACACCGGATATAGACCCTGTCGCATTTGTAAAATACGAATCACAAAGTATTGGCGCAGATGCTGTACTGATTACCGCATCATCTAAAAGCAATACCATCATTTCCCAGGCCGCGAACATGTGCAGGAAAAGAGGGCGAATTGTTCTTACCGGTGTGATTCCACTCAATATTCAACGATCTGATTTTTACGAAAAAGAACTAACCTTTCAAGTTTCGTGTAGCTATGGTCCCGGACGGTACGATACTGAATATGAACAAAAAGGACTGGACTACCCTATCAGTTATGTGCGCTGGACGGAAAAGAGAAATTTTGAAGCTGTATTGCATGCCCTGGCCACAAAAAAGCTTCTTGTTAAGCCCCTGATAACAGAAATAGTACCTTTAAATGATTATCTGCAGATTTATGGTGATTTGAAAAATCATCAATCGATCGCTTCAATCCTAAAATACGAAGCTTCAGTACCTATGGATCCAAGCATAATGGTTGGATATCCTAAAAGTTTCAAAGGGCAAAAAGGTGTGATTGGCGTCATCGGTGCCGGCAATTTTACTGCCTCTACGATTCTACCTGCATTATCCAAATTGAATGCTGAGATCAAATCCATAGCCTCTTCTAAAGGTCTATCCGGGACCATATTAGCCAAAAAATTCAGCATCCAACAATCGACAACCAATGTAGAGCATCCTTAATGACCCGGACATTGATACGGTAATGATTACTACACGACATCATCTACACGCGAATCAAGTTATCCAGGCACTTAAAGTAAATAAGAATGTATTTGTAGAAAAACCTTTAGGCATTACCATGTATGAGTTGGATGAAATTGCTTCCGCTTACCAAAAAGGTGATGCCAGTCTGACCGTTGGATTCAATCGTCGCTTTTCTCCATTTATTCGAGATGCAAAACAGGAACTTGGCACTACCTCGGCACCCATAAATGTTATTGCGACCATGAACGCCGGATTTATACCTCAAGATCATTGGACTCAGGACATGGAGATCGGTGGCGGTCGGATTATTGGTGAAGCATGTCATCTGATTGACCTCATCACTTATCTTACAGGAAGCCTGGTTTCCGCTGTTGTAATGAACGCTCTTGGACCCAACCCCTCGGGCAATACAGATAATGCTTCCATATTACTTCGATATCAAAACGGATCACAAGGAATGATCCAGTATCTATCAAACGGCAATAAAGCCTATTCAAAAGAGCGGGTTGAGATCTATGGACAAGGACGTACGATAGTCATCGATAACTATCGGAAATCCAAATATTATGGTTTTAAATCCTCCGGAATGCGTAAAACACAGGATAAAGGACACCAGGAACTATTTCGACTTTTTCTCCAACAAATCAGAAATGGTGGGGATCCAATTATTCCATTTAATGAAATTATGAATACATCAAGAACGGCGATTGCTGCAATATCATCACTTACTTCCGGAACCTGGGTTGATGTGGCATAGATTAAGGCGGATATGGTCAACCATATACTACCTCCAATTTAAACAAATCCGCTACCAATTGATTTATCGCCTCCAAAAAATGATTTTTGGGCCCCCTAGAATAAAATCGGATTTGATTCAAGTATCCACTAGACAAACTATTCAATTAGTAAGCATTCCTTCACCTTCCTCCTATTTAAGTGATAATACATTCACTTTTTTAAATATAAAACACCAATTCAATGATAAGATTGATTGGAATTATTCTAATTATGGGAAACTTTGGACCTATAATCTAAACTATTTTGATTTTTTGCACCAGCCAGATATAAATAAAGAAGTTGGACTTGTATTAATTAAGGATTTTCTGCATAATGTGTCTCACATTAAAACAGGTGCTGAACCATACCCTTTATCCCTTCGAATCATTAATTGGATTAAATTCATTAACAACCATCAAATTAATGAGGCTTCAATTAATAGCGCCCTATACTACCAAACGCGATTACTAGAAAAAAATCTGGAATATCATCTTATGGGCAATCATTTGTTAGAAAATGCTTTTGCTCTGGTTTGGGGATCTTGGTACCTAAAGGATATCAAATGCTATAGGAAATCAACAAATTTATTGATCCAAGAATTAAATGAACAAATATTACCTGACGGGGGACATTTCGAATTAAGCCCAATGTACCACCAACTAATTCTATTGAAATTGTTAGATACTATCAATTTATTAAAAAAAGACCAGGATTCTGATTCCGAATTAATAGGTGTATTGACCAAAAAGGCTGGCATGATGCTCAATTGGTTAAATCAAATTAAATACCGCAATGATTCTCTGCCAAACTTAAATGATGCTACGTATGGAATTACGCCTCCTACAAATCAACTACTCAATTACGCAGCCCAAATTAACATTCCTTGCTACAGCCAACCATTAAGGGAGAGCGGATACCGTCGACTCAATTGTGGACCTTGGGAGCTTACTGCCGATATAGGACATATAGGACCGGACTATATCCCGGGTCATGCACATAGTGATACACTATCTTTTGATCTTCAATTAGGAGAGCTTCCTTTTATTGTTGACGTCGGTATTTCTACTTATGATAAAAATGCCAGACGACAGTGGGAGCGCTCAACAGCTGCGCATAACACAGTTCAAATTGATAATAAGGATCAATCGGAAATTTGGGGAGGTTTCAGAGTCGGTCGAAGAGCCCGGCCAATACATATTATTGAGAAGGCCAATTGCCTTCAAGCCAGTCATGACGGATATAAAAAATGGAACGTTTATCCATTACGAAAATGGTCCTTAAGTGCTCGCGATCTTGTAATATCTGACCGAATAGACGGTAAAAATTATAAGGTCGCAACGGCCAGATATTACATTCACCCATCCCACCAGGTATCTTTAAGAGATAATACAGTTTCTACGCCCTTGGCCACTTTAACATTCAAAGGAGCACAATCAATAAAGATAGAATCCTATGAATATCCACTCGGTTATAATCTTGTTCAACCAGGGAATTGCATTACTGTAACATTTTATAGCAGTTTGGAAACGTGGATAAGCCGATCAAATTACTCTTTCTAACTGATAATTTTCCTCCAGAGGTAAATGCTCCGGCAACTCGGACCTTTGAGCATTGTCGGGAATGGGTAGAATCAGGCATTGATGTGACCATAATAACTTGTGCACCAAATTTTCCAACAGGGGTGGTTTACCCTGGTTATCATAATAAATTCTTCCAAAAAGAATTCATAGCTGGAATTAAAGTGATCCGTGTATGGTCCTATATGGCCTCCAATCAAGGTACATTAAAACGAATTCTTGACTACATTAGTTTTGGAGTCTCTTCATTCTTTGCTGGTCTCTTTATTAAATCAGACCTTATTATAGCAACTTCGCCTCAGTTCTTTACAGCAATTTCAGGATTTGCATTAAGTGTTTTCAAAAGAAGACCTTGGGTCATGGAAGTTCGTGATCTCTGGCCAGAATCGATCCGAGCAGTCAATGCAATGACTGTCTCCACCCGATTATGGGATTGGATCGAATCGATCGAACTATTTCTATATCGAAAAGCAAAAAAGATAATCGTTGTTACGGATTCATTTAAAGATAATCTCACCAGGAGAGGAATAGATCAAAATAAAATTCATATCATTAAAAATGGTGTTTTAATCGACGCCTTTAATATCCATCAGGATAATGAAAATCTTAAGGATAAATATCCACAATTAAATGGAAAATTTGTAATCGGATATCTTGGTACACATGGCATGGCACATAAACTGGATTTTATTTTGCGTTGTGCTAAAAAGGTTATTACCCAAAATGATCTTCATTTTTTATTTATTGGAGACGGAGCTGAAAAATCATCGCTTCTAAAAATTAAAGATCAATTACGTCTGGATAATGTGACTATGCTTCCCGCAATTGCTAAAAAAGATATAGTTGCACATTTGTCTATGTTCAACGCTGCTTTAATACCTTTAAAAAAATCTGATTTGTTCCGAACCGTTATTCCATCAAAGATTTTTGAAAGTGCGGCGATGCGTATACCAATAATCCTTGGTGTTCAAGGAGAATCCCAGGCACTTATTGAAAATTATCATGCTGGAATATGTTTTGAACCTGAAAATGAGCAAGCATTTCTAGAATCCATTTTTAAGCTAAAAGCGGATC
>Ga0116163_1001101_pt1 | contig 17291 bp, 12 predicted proteins | sample AD_UKC107_MetaG_FD_89889 | JGI IMG/M metagenome (GOLD analysis project Ga0116163, IMG submission 89889) | Active sludge microbial communities of municipal wastewater-treating anaerobic digesters from Hong Kong - AD_UKC107_MetaG | ecosystem: Engineered > Bioreactor > Anaerobic > Digestate...
CCCGTAGACCAGCGCTGATTGCCCATCAATACATAAGCCACCGGGATGACAGCAACCCAGGTAATGGCATTTTCCTTAGCCAATAAACCCAGGAGAAAAATCAGCCCCGCGAAGAATACATTCCGGTTTCCCGGTATTTTTTTAAAAGCCAGGTACAAGGCAAAAAGACACGCCAATAACGCAAGGATCTCATCCATTCCCTTGATATTGGCCACTGCTTCGGTATGCACTGGATGCGCGGCAAACAGAATAGCGGTAATCCAGGCTGCCGGATAACGAATGCGTGATGGAACGGACGGTGCCAAAAGGCGCTCAACCGCCAGATATACCATCAGGCAAAGCAAGCCATACAGCAATAGGTTCAGCGCATGACCGGCACCTGGCGACCGTCCAAACAACTGCCATTCTATCGCAAAGAAGATCAACGAAAGCGGACGGTAACGGCCACCCGAGACCAATTGTGACTTGCCCGCCTCCTTAAAAAAGCCATAAAAAGTATCATGTCCCAGAATGTCCCCGATCCCTTTGATGCCGGACGTGGTAAATTGATTTTCATAGATGACAATGGCATCATCAAGGGTATAATCGTAGGTTATCGTCTGGAGATAGAGCAATATACCAAGAAGAAAGATTGACCCCTTAGCCCACCCGGACAAGAACCATGGATGTACAGGTTTTACTTTAACTTTTGCGGTCATAGGCTAAAATAGATCCGTTCTAAACTTGCAATCTTTGAAAATATAGTATTTTCCAACCTCATTAAAATCCTGGATGAAATTATGAAAAAGTGGATTATCGGGATTTACTGTTTGGTCTTAAACCTTGTAGTTCAGGCTCAGACAGGCGATCTCCAACCTTTGAACCGCGTTTATGCGGTAACCCATGCCTTTATCGTACCGAAACCGGGCATGTTATTAACGGATGCGACCATCGTCGTGCGTGATGGCGTTATTGAAGCAATCGGCAACCAAGTTAGCATACCGGTGGATGCACAAATAATTGATGCAGACTCCATGTATGTTTACGCCGGCTTCATTGATGCCCTGAGCGAAGCTGGTATCAAAAAGCAGGAGGAAGAACAGGGAGCCCGCGGTCGCGGTCGCGCTGCCACGCCACCGGATAATAGCCCATTGACCAACACCAAGTCCGGCGTAACACCAGAAATTGAAGTAGCGAGTCAGTTGGATCCATCGGCATCTGATCTGGGCGCTATGCGCAAACTGGGCTTTACCACGCTGAACATTGTACCGGAAGGCCGGATGATCCCGGGCATGAGCGCCGCCGTGGAACTCCACGGAAGTCAGGCCAACGAAATGATCCTGAAAGCAAATAGTGGATTGTACACTCAATTCCGGGGGGCAGAGAACCGTAAATATCCCGGTACCACCATTGCCGTGATGTCAAAATGGAGGGATTTTTACAAAAATGCTGAAGCCGCTATGCATCACGAGACCATGTATGCAGAAGATCCTACCGGATTACCCCGGCCCAGCTACGATGCTGCGACTCAAGCCATGTATCCGGTTATTAAAAAAGAAGTGCCGGTTATCTTCGAAACCCCGGATATCCTGTCCATGTACCGGGCTATGGACGTCCAGAAAGACCTTGGTTTCAATATTGTATTGGCCAATGTCAAAGAAGGGTATCTCTTTACCGATGTTATCAAATCGAATCAGGTACCATTGATCCTGTCCCTTGATCTTCCCAAGAAAATGGAAGAAGAGAAAAAAGGAGACGCTAAGAAAGAACGGGGCGGCATGGAGAAAGGCGACGATAGGAAAGAGAAGCCGAAGATGGAAAAGAAAGATCAACCGGACGATCCGGAAACGGCCCAGTTGAAAGCCAAGCAAAAAGCCGAGGTGGAAAAACGGGAAAAACAGGCTGCTACCCTTACCCAGGCAGGTATACCCTTCAGTTTTGGCTCCAAAGGTGCTCGTAACTCTGAGATTAAGGCGAACCTGAACCGGATGATTAAAGCCGGACTGACCGAAGAACAGGCCCTGGCTTCGTTGACCACCGAACCGGCAAAACTGCTCAAGCTGGACCGTCAATTGGGCACCCTTGAGAAAGGTAAAATTGCCAACCTCCTGGTTAGTACCGGACCTTACTTTGACGAAAAAACGGAAGTCCGCTACGTATTTGTTGATGGATCCAAATACGAATACGAGTCAAAACCCAAACCCAAGCCGGGCAGTAACGATGCCTCCGCTCAAAAGAGCGCGTTGGGTACCTGGGAGTATACCATAGACGTACCCAATCAATCCGTCGAAGGCAAAATGATCTTCAGTATGGATGGACGTGAAATCAAAGGTGAAATATCCAATGCCTCTTCAGGGGACGAAACCAAACCGCTGAACAATGTGACTGTTTCCGGGACAGTCATGACCTTTGACATGGATTACGACATGGGAGGAAACAGCATGAACCTGCAATACGAACTGAACCTTGATGGCGACAACCTGGACGGACAGGTAATGGTCGGCTCCTTCGGAACCTTTAAGGTTAAGGGAAAACGCATTAGCAAACCAAACTAAACCAAGATTCATGAAACAGCTATTTTCATTGATTTTCATTCTCTCGGCCAGCATCACCCTCTCGTGGAGCCAGCCGTCGAAAGGAAGTCTCCTCATAAAAAATGGTACCGTTCTCACCGTAACAAAAGGTACTTTAACCAACTCCGATGTGCTTATTGTTGATGGCATCATCAAAAAAATCGGGAAGAACATTTCTGCCCCGAAAGGTGTGGAAGTAATCGATGCAACCGGACTTTATGTCATGCCTGGAATCATCGATGCACACTCACACATTGGCATCGATGTCGTTAATGAAGCAACCAATCCTGTCACTGCCGATGTCTGGGTTGGTGATGCCCTGGACCCGATGGATGTATCGATCTATCGCGCACTGGCTGGTGGCACCACTACCTCACATGCCATGCACGGATCAGCGAACGTGATCGGAGGTCAGTGTGAAACCATCAAACACCGGTTTGGCAGCACCAACCCCAACGACCTGCGGATGGACGGAGCTCCCCGGACTATAAAATTCGCCCTGGGAGAAAATCCCATGCGCGTTCACGGTGAAGGTAATGGCATCATACCACGCACCCGGATGGGCGTCGAAGAAGTTATACGCCGGGCTTTCTCCGAAGCACAGGCCTACCAGGCAAAATGGGATGCCTACAACAAAGACAAAATGAAGAATCCACGCGCGCTGGCACCGGAATATAGCCGCCGACTGGAAACCCTGGCGGACATCCTCAGCGGGAAAGTCATGATCCATTGCCATTCTTACCGTGCGGATGAGATCCTCATGCTGATGAATGTGTGCAAGGATTTTGGAGTTAAGAAAATATGCTTCCAGCATGTCAATGAGGGCTTTAAGGTAGCTCCCGAGCTGGCTAATTTTGGAGCTTATGCATCGGTATTTGCCGACTGGTGGGCTTATAAATTTGAGGTTTATTATTCGACCGCCTACAATGCCGCCATCCTGACGCGCAACGGTGTCGTGACCTCTATCAATTCCGACTCTCCGGACCTGATCCGCCACCTCTATCATGAAGCTGCCAAGACCCAGCATTATGGTGGATTGAGCGATGATGAAGCCCTGTCGTTGATTACCATTAATCCGGCCAAACAACTGGGAGTCGAGGATCGCATCGGAAGTCTGGAAGAAGGCAAAGAAGGCGATGTAGCGATATTCCGCAATCACCCGCTTTCGGTTTATGCCGTCCCGGTACGGACCATCATCGACGGTGTTGTTTATTTTGACATCGACAAGGATCCTAGTGATATCCGCGTTTCCATCGATCCGGATAACCTGCCAACGTTCCAGCAGTATACCGAGGAAGATCGTTGCATGGATGGCGTATTTGAGTACCTATTTGAAAACCGTTAATTCCAATCCGCATGAACTATAAAAACAGCATATCAATTGCTTTGCTACTGGCAGCATGCCTGCTGCAAGGTAACGTCAAAGCACAATTGATGTCCAAAGCCGTGAAGGGCACTTTTGCCCTTACCCATGCCACCATTCATACCATCACCAAAGGTGACATCCAGGATGGCACCGTGGTCATCCAGGATGGTAAAATCCAGGCTGTAGGTGCCGGAATTGCCACACCGGCCGGCGCTCAGGTCATCGACTGTACAGGAAAAGAGATCTACCCGGGACTGATCGACGCCGGAACCCATCTGGGTTTGTCTGAAGTAAGCTCTGTTTCACTCACGGAGGACTACAATGAAATCGGTGATCTGATCCCGGAAATGCAGGCATTGACCGCAGTAAACCCAAACTCGGCAGCTATTCCCGTCACGCGTGTCAATGGCGTAACAACGGTTCTGACCATGCCTTCCGGCGGACGATTTCCCGGAACGGCTGCATTAATTGATCTGAACGGGTATACCCCGGATCAGATGTATGCAGGGTTTAAGGTAGTGGTTCTTAACTGGCCTTCATCCGGTGGTTTCGGTCGTTTCGATCGCCGCAGCCCGGAAGATCGGAAAAAGGCTGAGGAGAAGGCCCTTAAAGATCTGAATGCCTACTGGGATCAGGCGAAAGAATTCGCCGCACTGGATGCCGCCGCGAAGAAAAGCGGTCAGCCCCGGAAGACGGACTACAATCCTGCCATGGAAGCGCTCATGCCTGTTGTGAATGGAGAAGCTTCCTTGCTGATCGAAGTAAACAAAGACAAAGACATTCTTTCTGCGCTGCGGTGGATCAAGGAAAAAAAGGCTAAAGCCATTCTGGGAGGTGTCTCGGAAGGCTGGAGAGTGGCAGATAGTATTGCCGCAGCCGGTATTCCGGTGCTGGTTGGACCGGTCATTGACCTCCCAACCCGGCCATCCGACCGCTACGATGCCCCTTATGCCAACCCGGGCAAGCTGAAAGCCGCCGGGGTTAAAATCGCCATTCGCACCATGCAGACAGAAAACGTGCGGAATCTCCCCTACCATGCGGGATTTGCTGCCGCTTATGGCTTGGGTAAAGAAGAAGCACTGAAAGCTGTAACCATCTATCCTGCCGAGATTTTTGGCGTGGCCGATCAGCTTGGTTCCATCGAAAAAGGAAAGCGCGCCGATCTGATTGTGACCGACGGTGATCCTTTCGAAACGAAAACCAACATCGAGAAGGTGTTTATCCAGGGATGGGAAGTCCCGATGGACAGCCGTCACATCCAGCTTTATAATGAATTTCTTGACCGGCAACCCGGTTTGAAAAAATAATCAGTAGAAATTACCATTGAAAGGCGGGGTGTTTTCATTCCGCCTTTTTTGTTTCCCGGGATTACTGACGCGGGGTTATGGGGAAGTATGCCTCAGATAACTATGGACCTCATTCACTTCCATGCACCATGCTCCTTGCTATTCCCCCTGGATTAAAGTCCCGGGGTTATGGGGTAGTATGCCTCTGTTACTTCTGTTACTTTTGTTACTTCTGATACCTTTTTTACCTTTTATCCCTTTTCCCCCTTTTCAAAAGTCCATCCTTGCTCCCAGTTTCGAAGAGATGGTCTTGAAGCGGTCTTTTTCATTGATGACTGAAGGGGTCAGCATCGGTTGCTGGAAGGCGGTCTCAACGAAGAGGCGATGCCGGTCGGTGAGCAAATATTCCATACCAGCACCAACGTGGATATTAAAGTAGGCATCCTTTTTCTGCTTATCCAGCAAACTGGTCTGCATCTGTTGGATATCCCGGTTAATGCTATTACGGGAATTACGCCCGGCGGCATCATTCGGATCAGGTACCCGGAAGGCGGTGATAGGTGGCGCCGAATAATAATAGGTGGCGTTGGCTACGATATTCAGGTCCACACCAAAACTGGCGTAGTACTGTACCCGGCCTTCATCTTTCAATTTATAGTTGACATTGAGGGGAAGCTTGATGACATCCCAATCGATCAGATAATAGTCAAAGTCCTCAATGCCAATGGTTGGCGTTCCCACTTTTACCTGGGTATTCGGGTCATTCTGTATGTTGTTGTATTGTACGCCGGTTTCCAACTCCACTTTTCCATAATCAAAAACGATGCTTACCCCAGCACCGTGGCCAAGATTTGTCACCTCTTTCTCGTTAAAGTTGACTTTATCATTGAGTTTGAATGCGGAAAGGAGGGCATGGTTGATGTCCATGGTCCCGAACATGCTGATTCTTTTGGGAACTCGTTGTTTGCGTTCATTTTCGTAGGCAGAAAGGTGTATGGCGTTTTCAGAGGATTGAGCAAAGTTGAATGCCGAGGGTTCGCGGAGTGCCGCAAAACTAGCCAAAGGATCACGGTGAACCGCATCGGCTACCTCGGACTCCAGAGCAGGTTGAATGACCGGCATGGCTTGATCCTCCGAAGGTAATTCCAGCGTTCTGTCCAGCAACTTACGCTGCCGGTTTAGATCATGTGATTCTGCTTCGGCCACCGAACTGAAATTATTGGTGGTCACCTGGAGCGGACCGTCTATCGAAGTCCGTTGGGTGCTGGATTGCCGGATCCCGGCTGTTGGTGTACTATTCACCGGCGTCCTGTCTGTATTCTCCAACCCGGTGCCAACGGATTCTTGCACGGCATCCGCCACGATCGATTCCGGAGCTATGCTTGCATTATTGCGCAATTCCTGCTTTTCAGTGCCTGTATTCACCGGAGAAGAAGCTACCGGTATTTCGAAGTCGCGTGTCTGGAAAAAGTCCTGATAAACTGGCCAATACCGGTAGAAGGTAAACAGGAACAATACCAGAGCTGCCACTTCCAAGGACTTGGTCAAATAAAGCCGGCGGATGTAGTAGCGATGCGCTATCAATTTTTCTTCCAGCCTGGACCAGGTTTCCGGGGCATACGGCACTTCGAAATTGCGAAGGGAAGACTGGATGTGCTGATCCAGTTCTTCGGCATAGTGATCATGTAGTGAAGCGTCCAGTTCATGGGAGAACTGATCCCAATGAGCCGGTTGATAAGGCGCCTCATAGTGTGTTAGCTTTTCCCGGATAAGTGAATCAAAAACATCTTCCGGATCGCTATCCACTTCACGGGCAACGCGCTCGGAGAAAAGACTCCAGTCTCCGGGTTTAGATGCTTTACCGAAATCCTGCAAAGCGTCTTTTATGATCTTGTCGAACGATTGGTCACTCATAAAGGTGGCTGCTTGTATTCACTCAACAATTCCTTCAATTTTATCCTTGCCTTGACCAGGTTGGATCGACTGGTACTTTCGGTAATGTTCAGGATATCCGCAATTTCCCTATGCGAGTATCCTTCTATCACATACAAATTAAATACCGAACGGTAGGCAGGGGTCAACATTTGTATACACGTGATGATGTCCTCTGCCGCACACAAGCTCAGTGCATTAGGATCATAAGACTGAATTCCAAAGGCGTTATCCAGATCTTCTGTCCTTCTGCGCGTCTGCTTGCGGTAATAGTCGATCGAAGTGTTTACCATGATCCGGCGCATCCAGGCTTGTAAAGATGTCCCTGGCTTGTAATCGCCGATGCTGCGGAATATTTTAATGAATGCGTCGTGCAGGATGTCCAATGCCTCATCTTCATTGTTGGCATAACGAAGGCAGACACCCATCATGGTGCCATAGTGATCTTCATACAATTTCTGCTGAGCCCATCGTTCTTTGGCCGCGCAGGCTTTGATGAAGTCTTCCTCTTCGTATTTCAGATCGATTGAAACATCCATCTCATTTCAAATATAGCCCGAATTACAAAATAATCATGGCAGATACTTTCCGGTCAGGCGTGTATTATTAAACGCCCCGAATCGCTATTTAGCTGCTTCCACGGTCATCCGGAAATCGAGCAGGATAGCATTCTTCCGGTTCCATTCCCACGATTCCCGGACGGTAAAGCGTCCTGTAGTCCTTTTTTCCATCGGTTTGGAGCAAGGATCCTCTCGGTTTTAAAGGATATTAAATCGGTTGCCCCACGACTTCATTTCTTCTAGAACAGGCTTGAGGGCCTGCCCCTTTTCAGTTAATGAATATTCTACGCGGGGAGGGACCTCTGCATATACCTCTCGCAATAAAATGCCATTTATTTCCAATTGCTTCAACTCTTTCACCAGCATACGGGTATTAATGCCCTCAATGTTCCGTTCCAGTTCTTTAAAGCGTCTGGTCCCTTTCATGAGTACGTAGATTATCGGTAAAGACCATTTGCCACCGATAATTGTCATTGTTCTGGTAATCGGGCACTGAGAAATTTTTTGTTTTTCCATGTTCGTCAAAAGGGGCTTGTAGTGCAATGCACTACTTTATGTAACTACTTTACATATTTGTAACTACTTGCAAAAGTAAAGTAATGAAAATACATTCGCAACCCATAAGGAATACCGTTGTATGATATTTTCACCGATCGAATTCAGAAATGGCAAAAAATCCGGCAATCGGTTAGCCGTTGCCCCAATGACCACCCAGCAAAGTCAGGCAGACGGCACCATAAGCCAGGAAGAAACCGATTGGCTGACCCGGCTATCGAAAGATGGCTATGGCATAGTCATATCCTGTGCAGCTTCGATATCGGATACTGCGACCGCATTTTACAATCAGCTTAGCCTGGCACATCCCGAATACCTGCCAGGGCTCAAAAGACTGGCAGCTGACATGAAGCTGAATGGAAGCCTTAATATCATCCAGTTGTGCCATGCCGGTTCGCGGGCGCTTGAAGCGCTGACCGGAGAAAAGCCACACAGTGCCAGCAGCTATCAATTGCCGATGATTCCAGACTTTGTGCCTCCGCTTGCCTTGTCCCGCCAACAGATCAAACAAATAGCAAATGATTTTGCCCAGGCTTGCATTCGCGTCGAAGAGGCTGGTTTTGACGGGGTTGAATTGCACGGAGCCAATGGTTATCTCTTTACCCAGTTTATCAGTACCATGACCAATTTGCGAAGCGACGAATACGGAGGTGACCTGGAAAATAGAGCGCGATTTGCCAGAGAAGTCGTGAGCGCTTGCCGGAGTGTTGTTTCTAACTATTTTATCATCGGATTCCGATTGAGTTTTGAAAGCGCAGGGCTGGAGACTGGATTAGATATTGATGAAAACATTCAAATCACCAACTGGCTGGCGGAAGACGGTATCGATTACATGCATACTTCTCAATTGGATTATGCTACCCGATCGGTGAAATACCCTGAGAAAATCACCATTTCCTACTTGCGGGACCGGATCGATAGCAGACTTCCTTTACTGGCTGCAGGGGGCATTAACAGCAGACACGCAGCCCAAAATGCAATGGACTTGGGGGCAGATGTAGTCGCCATAGGCCGTGCGGCAATCGGAAATAAAAATGTCCCCGCCTATTTCAAAAATCATCTTCCTTTACCGCATCACCCCCCTTTCACCGCAAGTCATCTGCGGAATACCGGTATCAGCGAAGCATTCATCAATTATATTCAAAATGCACCACCACTCAGAAACCTGAACATTGTAGCATAAAAACCTGAATAGATCATGAATATAGAAGCAATCGCCGCTGCCTACGAGCTGCAAACGAGCTTGTTCGTCCATGCATTGGAAAACATCTCCGAAGAAGAGAGCATTACTTCATTTGCAGAAAATTTGAATCCCATAAAATGGATTGCCGGTCACCTGACCGATGCCCGGATGACTGTGGTAAGTCTTCTTACAGATACACCTGTCCATTCAACGTATAAAAAACAATTCGGGAAAGGTTCATCCAATCTAATGGATGCCTCTTTTCCAACATTGGAACAAATTAAAACCGATTGGAGAAGCATCTCGGAAGAGCTCAAAATTGGTTTAACTGATCTAACAAATGAAAAGCTTCAGGCCAAGCCACCCTTTCAGACATCCATCCCGGATGAAACATTTCTTGGACTGATCACTTACTTCGTCATTCACGAAAGTTTCCACATCGGACAGCTTTCCATATCGAGAAAACTGATCCAAAAACCCACTATGGCCATGGGCCGTTTAATAGCTGTTTAAACGCAAGCCTGTTTTGAACACCCAGCCATCATGACCAAGAATTGACCTGCTGTCGATTACGAACCTAGCGGGTAAGGAAGCCAGAAATGTTGATCCGTGCAATCCTCTACCTATGAACATGCAGCCCTCGTCAAGCTGCCGGGCGCTTATAGCGCATTAATTGTACATTCGCGGCTGAAGTCAGGTGGTGAAATTTGCTGCCATTACTGTTATTAAACCATATTTGCATTTATTAACTTTACGTTTTCAGTTATTAATGCATGATATATTTGTGTAATACATGAGTCCTAAAGATCCAGAAGCTCAGATCACCTCACTAAAAGGCATGTACGAGGATTATTTCCTGGACTATGCTTCTTATGTGATCCTGGAGCGCGCAGTGCCGGCTATCGAAGATGGCCTGAAACCTGTACAGCGGCGTATTCTGCACAGCATGCGGGAAATGGATGATGGCCGTTTTCATAAAGTGGCGAATATCATCGGACACACCATGCAGTATCACCCGCACGGGGATGCCGCCATAGGCGATGCGCTGGTCAATCTGGGACAAAAAGAATTACTGATCGAGACCCAGGGCAACTGGGGTGACATTCGCACCGGTGACTCGGCGGCAGCACCCCGATACATTGAAGCACGGCTCACCAAGTTTGCCCTCGAAGTGCTCTTTAATCCCCAGACCACCGAGTGGCAGCTATCGTACGATGGCCGCCGCAAAGAACCCATCAACCTGCCGGTAAAGTTTCCGCTAATCCTGGCACAAGGCGTGGACGGCATTGCCGTTGGTTTGTCAACCAAGATTTTGCCTCACAACTTCATCGAATTGATCAAGGCATCCATCGATGTCTTAAAAGGAAAAAAAGTAACCCTCTATCCGGATTTCCAGACCGGAGGACAAATTGATGTCGAACAATACGGTGGTGGAAAGCGGGGTGGTAAAGTCCGGGTACGGTCAAAGATCGAGATCCAGGACAAAAAGAACCTGGTCGTAAAAGAATTACCCTACGGAGTAACAACCACCCAGTTAATCGACTCCATCCTGAAAGCCAATGACAAAGGCAAAATCAAGATCAAGAAAGTAATTGACAATACCGCCAAAGATGTAGAAGTGCTCATCGAGCTCGTTCCAGGCACCTCGCCGGACGTGACCATTGGCGCCTTATACGCCTTTACTGATTGTGAGGTTAGCATTTCTCCTAATGCCTGTGTCATTATCGACAACAAGCCTCACTTTCTTACGGTCGAAGAGATGCTGCACATCTCCACAGAAAATACCAAAGAGCTCCTGCGTCGTGAATTGGAGATCAAAAAGGGAGAGCTCGAAGAAAAATGGCATTTGGCCAGTCTGGAAAAAATCTTCATCGAAAACCGCATATACCGTGACATTGAGGAATGCGAATCGTTTGAAGAAGTGATCGAGACCATCGATGAAGCATTGAAAAAATACATCGTTACCCCTTCCATGAAAGCCACGCCAAACGATAAGCGGCTACGTCTGGTACGGGATGTAACACAAGAGGACATCATTCGGCTGACCGAGATCAAGATCAAACGCATCTCCAAATACAACACCTTTAAAGCCGATGAGGTGATCCGCCAGATCGAAGAAGATCTCGAACAGACCTTGTTTCACCTCGCCCACCTTACGGAATATGCCATCGATTACTTCAAGAGCTTGTTAGAAAAATACGGTGCCGGACGGGAAAGGCGAACTGAGATTACTTCCTTCGATTCGATCCAGGCCACCCAGGTCATCGCCAACAATGCCAAACTGTATGTCAATCACAAAGAAGGATTTATCGGTTATGGCATGAAGAACGATGAATTCGTCACCGACTGCTCGGATATCGACGACATCATTGTAATCCGCAAAGACGGTAACTTCCAGGTAAGCCGGATTGCCGATAAAGTGTTTGTAGGCAAAGACATCCTGCATGTAGCCGTTTGGCAAAAAGGAGACGACCGCACGACCTATAATCTGGTGTACCTGGACGGAAAATCCGGTCGATCCATGGTCAAACGATTCCAGGTAACTGCCATCACCCGGGATAAACCCTATGACCTGACCAAAGGTACCCCGGGCTCAAAAGTTCTTTACCTAACCGCCAATCCTAACGGTGAATCGGAGGTGATCAACGTTCAGCTTTCATCGGGATGTAAAGCCAAGATCAAGAACTTTGAATTTGATTTTGCCACGCTGGACATCAAAGGCAGAACGTCGCAGGGAAACATCCTGACCAAATATCCCGTGCGGAAGATCACCCAAATGGAAGTCGGTAAATCCACCCTGGGAGCTCAGAAATTATGGATGGATGAAGTGAGTGGAAATCTCAATAAGGATGAACGGGGTCTATACCTGGGCGCTTTTGACACCGGAGACCAAATTCTGGTGATCACGCGCGATGGTTCGTACCAGCTTACCGACTTCGAACTGACCAATCGCTACGTACCTAAAGACATCGTGCACATTGGCAAATTTGACCATGATGAAGTGATCAGCGCCGTCTATTACGATGGAGATAAGGATACCACCTTCGTCAAACGGTTCCAGATCGAAACTTCCTCAGCAAACCAGAAATTTGGTTTTATTTCGGAACATCGGTCATCACAGCTCTATTTTGCTTCCACCGATCCGGAGCCAACCGTGATCTTTACGTATAAGGAGAAGAATAAAAAGATGCAGGAAACCATCCTTCTCCATGAATTCATCGACGTCAAAGGCTGGAAAGCTCAGGGGAATAAATTGATCAGTGGCAAACTGGTCGAAGTGAAACAGCTGGAAGGAGAGGACGAAGATGGTGAGGAAGGTGAGCCCGGAGGGGCATTAAAAACAGGAGATACCATCGAATTTGATGTGCCGCATCAGAAGTCGATCTTTGACCTGGATGACGAGCAGGACAATTAGCGTTTTTCCCATCAAGATCAACGCTTAGAGCAATAAATCAAGAGGCTGCCGGAATGACCGACAGCCTCTTTTTATTTTTCCGGGGTTTCAAAAAACTAAACCCACACCTAATTTATGCCTAAACTTAATCAGCCCGTTAAAATTCCGTCCATACCGCTCCGGCTTTACTGGACTCAACAACGCGATTGATGAACAGCATGCCCCGCACTCCGTCTGATGCCGTAGGGAAATCCTGGTAAACCGGATCAACTGCTTCTCCGGAGATCCGGGCTTGCAGACAGTACGCAAAGTTACGGTATATATTGGCAAAGGCTTCCAGATAACCTTCCGGGTGCCCTGCCGGTATCCTTGTGTGTGCCTGAGCGGAAGCGGACAGCGCGCCTACTCCGGTCCGCATCATCTCGATGGGTCGATCCGGCCATTTCAACCACAGCGTGTTGGGCTCTTGTTGCGCCCATTCCAAACCACCCTTCTCTCCGTAAACGCGGATACGCAGATTATTTTCCTCCCCCACGGAGATCTGACTGGCAAACAGGATGCCTTTGGCACCATGCTCGAAATGGATTAGCACATTACCGTCGTCATCCAGCAACCGGCCGTCGACGAATGCCGTGAGGTCGGCACAAAGCTCCTTAATCTTCAGGCCGGTAATAAATTCAGCCAGGTTTTCGGCGTGTGTGCCGATATCGCCCATGCATCCCGCTACGCCGCTTTTGGTAGGATCAGTACGCCAGGACGCTTGTTTTGAATCCGTATCTTCCACTTTGGTAGCCAGCCATCCCTGTGGATATTCAACAACCACCTTGCGGACCTTACCCAGTTTCCCTTCGAGGATCATATCCCTGGCCTGCTTGACCATTGGGTACCCGGTATAGTTATGGGTCAATGCAAACAGCAATCCAGTCTCTTTCACCAACGCTTCCAATTCAAGCGCTTCTTCCATATTGAAAGCTAATGGCTTATCACAGACGACATGAAATCCATTTTCCAATGCCATCTTGGCGGGACCAAAGTGAACATGATTGGGCGTAACGATGGAAATGAAATCCATCCGGACATCCTCCGGGAGTTGTTTTTCCTTTTCTATCATTTCAGCGTACGATGCGTAAACCCGTTCTGGGGGAAGCATCAAATCCTCTCCGGATGCCTTGGATTTGGCTGGGTCCCCACTGAAGGCACCACAAACCAATTCAATTTGCCCGTCCAGGGCTGCTGCCATGCGGTGGACAGCACCAATGAAAGCGCCACGGCCTCCACCTACCATCCCCATTCTTACTTTTCTTTTCATCCTGCTATTGATTTTTAACCCAGATGATTGGGTTTATTATTCGGAAATACGTCTGATCATCAGGTGTCTGAAGCGCATAGCGTGATCATGATCCTGGAGACCAATGTGTCCGGTCCGTGATTTTGCAAATTGCGGAAAGGGAGCAAACTTCGACCGGGCTACCCGCTTTTGCCAATCCGCTGATGCCATATCGAAAGATACGGCAACCCGCCCATTTAACCAATATTGTACATGGGAACCCAGGGCCAATATCCGGATGCTATTCCACGATCCGATGCTATTTGCCAGACCCGGTTCGGATTCATACAAGTCGTAACAATCGCCGGTATGATGCTTTAACATCTGGTCCTCACCCAGCCATGAATCGTACACCTGATCGTCAATCAATTGCAGCTCGGGCGACCATTGCCACATCAGATGCGATGCATCATCGGGTACCCGAATAAAAATGCCGCTGTTAGCCGAGTCTGATAGCATGACTTCCAGTGATAGTTCAAAATTGCTGAATGTATCGCGTGTAATCAGATCCCCCCGGGTTCCGGGCAGATCATCCGGCGCCCGCAAAACCAACATTCCATGTTCTACGACCCAGCCCGAAGGAATTGAATCCATGCCAAAGCCTTTCCAATGGTTCAGATCTTCTCCATTGAACAATGCAATCCAACCTGCTTCCTGCTCCTCCGGTGTCGGGCTCCAACCTGCATCGATCGTCCCGGTGGCGGGTTCTTCCACTGCTGTATTATCATCGGACGGCGCTTCCCCCGAGGTACAAGCAGACCATAATCCGACCACGAAAATCAACAAAAAAGAGGCATACAGGGTGTCGAATCGTCTATGAAATGTCATCATGAGGGCTCCAAAATAAAGTTTATTTAATTAAGAAATAGCCATGTATTTTTATATTTATTCGAATTTTTTCAAGCTTTTCCTTAGGTAATTAAACAAATCGAAAAACAATCTTCTTATGAGCGAATCAACTATTTCCGAAAATACCAAGATGCGTCTGTTTCTGGGATCATGCCTGGCCCTGATCACTACCGCATTTTCATTTAGTATCCGTGCCGGTATTCTTCCCCAGTTGGGCGAAGAACTGAGCCTTTCGGCAGAACAACTTGGTTTCATCAACTCCATGTGGTTTTTTGGATTCCCCATTTCGATGGTGGTTGGCGGTCTGATCTACCATTCGGTAGGTCCCAAGCGGATCATGCAGTTTGCCTTCTTTGCCCATGCTATCGGTATTATTATGACCATTTACTCCGGTAGTTATGCCGGACTGCTGATATCCACTTTTTTAATCGGTTTGGGTAACGGATGTACCGAAGCAGCCTGTAACCCCATGATTGCAGACATGTACTCGGGCGTTAAGATGAGTAAAATGCTTAACCGCTTCCACATGTGGTTTCCGGGAGGTATAGTCATAGGAAGTTTGGTATCCCAATTTATGACCGGTGCGGGCATGAGCTGGCAATCCCAGATCTGGATCATCCTGATTCCGACCCTCCTGTATGCTTACCTGTTCTGGGGGCAGACTTTCCCAAAAGCAGAAGCCGCTTCGACACCGCTGATGGAGAACCTGAAAGCAATGCTTACACCTTTATTCCTCTTTATGTTCGTATGTATGTCACTGACTGCCATCTCGGAATTTGGTCCGCAACAATGGAGTGGACTGATCCTGGCCAAGAGTGGGGCGCAACCGATGCTGATCCTGGCTCTCGTTACAGGTCTGATGGCGGTATTCCGTTTCTTCGGAGGAGAAGCGGTGCATCGTCTTGATGTCACCGGGGTATTGCTTGGTTCCGCCGTGCTGGCTACGATCGGCGTTTATCTGTTTAGCACCCAGACGGGAAGTATGGCTTATGTAGCAGCAATTATCTATGCCATGGGGATCGCCTATTTCTGGCCGAACATGATCGGATTCATTGCAGCCAAAATACCGCAGAGCGGCGCTTTGGGCATGTCCATCATCGGTGCGGTAGGTATGTTTTCCACCTCCATCTGGCAGCCGATCATTGGCAGATGGATTGATGCCGAACGGGTCACAGCCGCAACCACCGGGCTGACCGGAGATGAGCTTGAACTGGTTGCCGGTCAGGCTACCCTGGGTAAAATGGTATTTTTCCCCGGAATCCTGATCATTCTGTTTACCATTTTATACGTTTGGATGCGCCGACGCAATCAACCAGCCGTGGCTGCCGGATAATCAGATTCCGATCAGTAAAAATATAATCCTTCAAAGTCCAGCAAATTCTTTTTCCAGGAATGGCTGGACTTTTTTAGGTTAACTACCTTCGATACAAACTTTCGTCGATGAGAAATGTATTGTGCTGGGCATTGATGCTCATTTCGGTCTGGTGTTTTACACAGGAACCCGTCTTTCTGATTACTGCTGATCAGTTGTTTGACGGTCATGAGATGCACTCAAATTGGGCGGTCACGGTCCAGGGAAATCGCATCCTTGCAGTAGGGCCGGTGACAGAATTACAGCATCCCGGACAAACGGTGATCAATGGGGGTAAAGCTACCGTTATGCCCGGCATGATCGAAGGGCACAGCCATTTGTTGCTGCATCCCTACAACGAGACATCCTGGAACGATCAGGTTTTGCGTGAATCCCTGGCGGAGCGAATCGCAAGAGCCACTGTTCATGCCCAACGAACTGTGGAAGCAGGGTTTACTACTGTCCGCGACCTGGGCACTGAAGGAGCCGGATACGCTGATATCGGTCTGAAACAAGCTATTGAAAAAGCGGTGATTACGGGACCCCGGATGCTCTGCGCCGGCCCGGCCATGGTGGCCACCGGCAGTTACGGCCCAAAAGGATTTCAGGACCAGGTGGATGTTCCGCAGGGAGCCGTGGAGGTCGACGGTGAAAATCTGATCCGGGAAGTACGGACTGAAATCGGGCATGGTGCAGACGTCATTAAAATATACGCAGATTACCGGTGGGGTAGAAATGGTGAAGCATTACCCACCTTCAGCGAGGAAGAGTTAAGAGCTGTCGTCGAAACTGCCCGCAGTGCAGGACGTTTTGTCGTAGCTCATGCTTCAACAAAAGAAGGTATGCTGCGTGCGATCCGTGCCGGGGTACGTACCATTGAACATGGGGATGATGCCGACCGTGAAGTACTGCAAGCAATGCTCGATCACCAGGTAG
>Ga0116163_1001112_pt1 | contig 17195 bp, 14 predicted proteins | sample AD_UKC107_MetaG_FD_89889 | JGI IMG/M metagenome (GOLD analysis project Ga0116163, IMG submission 89889) | Active sludge microbial communities of municipal wastewater-treating anaerobic digesters from Hong Kong - AD_UKC107_MetaG | ecosystem: Engineered > Bioreactor > Anaerobic > Digestate...
CAAGGTTTTAACACAGATTACAAGGGGATCCTGCACCCCTTAAACGATCTCACCATTCAGTCCGCCATTGTAGCCGGGGCCGGCGGAGCGGCCAGAGCCGCTGTTTATGCCTTGACAAAACGGGGTGTTTCCTCCATTTATCTGTTCAACCGAACCGAACGACCTGCTCAACAAATCCAGGAAATCTTTCCCCATATTGACGTCCATCCATTGGAAAGGCTGGATAGCTTTTTAAAGACCCATGCAACCGACTGCCTGATCAACACCACCCCCTTGGGCATGAATCCCAATCCCCGTACCTGCCTGCCCGTATCCGTAGACGCTTTAAAAAACTGTTCAACGGTTTTTGATGTCGTTTACAAACCCCTTCAGACTAAATTGCTCACGCTGGCAAAAACAGCCGGATGCCATTGTATCAACGGTCTTGAAATGCTGGTGGAACAACATGCAGAGAATGTGAAAATCTGGAATTTACCCGAAAAGGAGGCCATCATCCAGCACCTTCTACGTTATAAACGGTGAGTGAAGGCATGCAATCATCCCCGTCATCAGACCCGAGAATTATGATATAATGACAATTAGTGGAACATGATTTTACGGGGCATTTTGTTTTTTTTACATTAACAATATCAACTTCCAATCAACTCGAAAGGGATGAAAGTATGAAAATGGGACTTGTGGGAAAACTCAGTTTGTACATCGGAATCGTTATTGCAGTGGCCTTTGTATTGGTGGCCATTTTTTTAATCCAAAGAACCATCAGCACGCTGACAACCGAATACGAGAAAAATTCCAAAACGACAGCGACAGCCATTCTCTCCAATATTGACAATCAGTCGAATATTTCACTGATGGGCGCTTATGTACTCTCCCAGGATGAAGATGTTCAGCGGCTGTTTGCAGAAGGAAAACGGGAAGAACTTCAGAAAAAACTGACTGATATGTATACCGTTTTAAGCGGGCAAATGAACGTTTATCAGCTTCAGTTTCACCTTCCTCCCGCCACCAGTTTTTTGAGGATGCACAAAACGGACAAATTTGGAGATGATCTAAGCGCAGTCAGACCCACCATTGTTCGAACCAATCAGATCAAAGATTTTGTATTGGGTTTGGATCAAGGCTCTTTTGGATACGGTATCCGAGGACTCGTTCCCATGACCTATAACGGCAAACATCTGGGTTCTCTGGAATTTGGGATGTCTTTCGCAGAGGATTACCTCATAGACCTTCAAAAACAATACGGCGGAGAATTCTTCTTTTACAATCTCCAAAAGGGTATCAACCTGGAAGAAAATGTAGAATATTACGGTACTCAAGAAGACAAATACAATCTGGGCTCACAAGCACATATCAGCAAAGCGATCATGAACGATCAAGTCATCACCGAATTTGACCGAAAAAACAACGTTTCCATCGTGTACGTAGCCATTAAGGACTTTGACAACAACATCATCGGCTACATTAAAAACGTCAATCAAACCAGCTACTTTAAAGAAATCAATTTATCCATCCTCATCTATTCCATCGCCGCACTGGTCATGGTGATTTTGGTGGTCGCCATTCTATATTTCATCCTGAAAAAAAGCCTGTCTTCTCTGTCCGTTTTGAAAAGCTATTCCCAAGGCAATTTTACAGCCAAACTGGAAGGCTCTACCAACGATGAACTGGGCAGCGCCATCAAGGATGTGGGCGGTTTTATCAACGACAAACTGCGTCCCACTTTTACCTTTATTCAATCCTCAGTTGCGGAGCTTTCCGGAGAATCTCAAAATGTTTCCCAGTCTGCTGAATCCGGAAATGACACGGCTCGGGCGTTTAACAGTGAATTCAACAGCATTTCTTCAAGTGCTCAAGAAATGAGTCTGGATCTGGAAGAATCAATCAACAGTGCCGAACAAATCCTTCAAACCACTGAGGAAGTCGCCAATTCCGCCCAAGCCCTTTCTGAAGTTGCCAATCAGTTAAACAGCGTGGCCAACAACGGAAAGGACGAGATCAAAAAAGTCGGAACAGCCGTTGAAAACACCGTAAACACTAACATGAACGTCAGCCGGAGTATCGAAGAACTGTTCGAATCAACGGATCGAATCAACGAAATTGCCACAACGGTTACGGCTATTGCCGAGCAGACCAACCTTCTCTCACTAAATGCGGCCATCGAAGCCGCTCGTGCCGGAGAAGCCGGAAAAGGCTTTGCAGTAGTTGCCGATGAGATCAGAAAACTCGCAGAAGAAAGCAAGAAGGCCGCAACCGAAATTACCAACCTGCTTTCCAGCGTCAATAACACCATCGTCACAACCAAAGAAGAGATGAAGGCCTCAAATAAAGAGATGGAAAACACGCAAGATGCAACCAACAGTATGCGAGATGTATTCGTGGAATTGATCAAAATGTCCGAAGAAGTATCCACAGATTCCGAAAACCTCGCATCCATTGCCGAAGAACAGACCGCCTCGTCTCAAGAGGTATCCAATACCCTGAACAAGTTCAAAGGAGAAATGCAAGACTTCCTGCAAACCATTACCAAGATGAAAGAATCGACTCAAGTCCTGGAACGGATCAACGCCAGTCTCTCAGGATATTCAACGAATCTGGACTTCAGCATCCAAAAATTGTCCGATTCCATAAAAGATTTCGAGTTTTAGAGCGGGTACTTCTTTTAAAAGAAGATCATGATTGCACTGCAAAAAGGCCTATTTCATGGATATTATCGGATAAACGACCATGGTTTTTTTTGCGGGAGCCCACATGTGATAGGGGCTCCCCTATAAAAGCTTGTAAAAGCCTTAAATAAAGACGTAGAGGGGGGGCCGTGTGCCCTCCCTCTAAAATAAACAGGTTTGATATTTTTTTGATATTGGTCAAGAAATCTTGTTTTTTCAGTGCAACCAGATCATCATTCTTAAATAAGATCAAAGGGGCCATTCACAGTGTCCCCTTTTCTTCTTTTTTCTTCGTAAACCAACCGATATGCCCATCGCTTGCAAAAAACCACAAGGATGTGATACAATCCAGAAACTTTTACAACAAAGGAGAGGATTTGATGGGAAATTAACACTACCAGCAGGTTATCAAAGCAAACTTGATTTATTGGAAACGGAAGTGGCCTTAAAGAAAATCAAAGACTACTTCGAACGCTCGCTTGCCTATGAACTGCACCTCACTCGGGTCTCTGCACCCCTTTTTGTTCAGCCCGAAACGGGCTTAAACGACAATCTCAACGGTATTGAACAACCGGTCTCTTTCACCCTCAAAGATTCCAACACACGGGTTGAAATCGTCCATTCGCTCGCCAAATGGAAACGAAACGCCTTAAAACGCTACCGTTTTTCTTGTAGCGAAGGCCTTTACACGGACATGAATGCCATCCGAAAAGACGAATTGCTGGATAACCTCCACTCCATCTATGTGGACCAATGGGATTGGGAAAAGATCATCAAAAAGGAAGACCGAACCGAAGAGAAGCTGAAAGCAATCGTCAAACGCATCTACAAAGTCTTTAAAAGCACCGAAAACTTCATCACCTTTGAGTATAAAAATCTGGAAGGTCCCTTTCTCCCCGAGGAAATTACCTTCATCACAACCCAGCAGCTGGAGGATCGGTATCCAACGCTGACACCAAAAGAAAGGGAAGACACCATCGCCCGTGAACAAGGGGCTGTTTTTATCCAAAAAATAGGCGGTAAGCTTCAATCCGGCATCAAACATGATGGGCGAGCCCCTGACTACGATGATTGGGAACTCAACGGGGATATCGTCTTTTACTACCCCCTGTTGGATATCTCCTTCGAAATGTCGTCCATGGGCATCCGGGTGGATGAAAAAAGCCTTCATTCCCAACTTCAAGCAGAGGATTGCCTGGACAGGCTTGAAATGCCCTATCATCGGGATCTGATCAGCGGAAGCCTTCCCTATACCATTGGCGGAGGCATCGGTCAGTCCAGGATCTGCATGTTCTTTTTACAAAAAGCCCATATCGGAGAGGTTCAATCCTCCATCTGGCCGCCGGAAATGATATCAGAATGTGAACAAAACGGCATTTGCCTCCTGTAAATATGTATGATTGCATGCTGATCATCGGCTTTATCGGATTGTTTTGAATGCATAGCGTTTTTATGAGAGAATAAGACGATAGCGGATGACGGGGAGGGGGAAATGACCTCATTAAAAATCATTGCCTATGTTTTTTCAGCTTATTTTCTGTTCTCCAATCCTGTTTTTTGGTCTGAAGGGGTTCCATGGGGGTTTTTGTTTTTTCTAAGTTGGTTGGCCCTTTCGCAGTATCGGGCAAATTTTCTTACTACCAGGGGAACCCTTTTCCACTTGACGTTGGTTTTGGAGGGCATCATTGGTGTGTTTTTGTTTTACCGATATGGGGGACTTTATTCGGTTTACTTGATGCCGATTATTCTTGACGTGATAATGGAGGAAAAAAAGGCTAATTTGATTCTATCTGCCGGGATGGTTTGTACCGGATTTGCCGTGATGAACGGGCTTGTATTCTTTCAAACCGAAAGGATGAAGGCGACGGTTTCAACGGCGATCATCATGGACGGTTTCTTTTTGACGGTTCTCGTGATATTCGGTGTGCTGCTCGTCAAGGCATTGGGTCGTAAACGGCTGGCTCAACAGTTGTACGATCAGCTGAGGGTTTCTGAGGAAAAACTGCAGCAGGCTTATGATACGCTTGAAAACTATTCTCAAACAATTGAAGAACTGACCCTTTTACGGGAAAGAGCCAGGATTTCAAGGGAACTTCATGACAGTGTGGGGCACGCCCTTTCCACGACGGCTATTCAGCTTCAAGCCATCAAAAGCCTGGTTGATAAAGATCCCGAAAAAGCCACTGTCATGATTGAACACTTAAACGCCTATTCCCGTAAGGCCCTGGAAAGCGTCAGGAGGACTGTCAGACAGCTTCGTCCCATCGAGTTCGATCACTATGAGGGGATTTTCGCCATTGAGGAATTGATCAAAACCTTTCGAAAGCTCACCGGGGTTGAAGTGAGATTGATCGTTTCAAAGATTCCCTACCGAATGAATTCGGATCAGAGTCATCAAATGTACCGGATTATCCAGGAGTGTTTAAGCAACAGTCTGCGTCATGGTAAAGCAACGCTGATTCAAGTATCGATCCAATTCTTGGCTGATGCCATTTATTCCCAGATCATGGATAACGGTCAGGGGTGTTCTCAGATTCAATACGGGATGGGATTGAAAGGTATCAAAGAACGTGTGGATTCTTTGAAAGGCGAGATGAAGCTGTATACAATGCCCTGCCAAGGGTTTGAGTTGACCATCAAACTCCCCAGAAGACTTTCTCAAACAACAGGAAATGAGGGCTAAATATGAAGATTAAAGTGCTGATCGTCGATGATGAACAAATGATTTGTGAGGGTCTTTCTTTGTTGTTGTCCAATTATGAGGACACAAACGTGATCGGGACCTGCCGAGATGGACTGGATGCCGTTCGCTTTTGCCGGAGTCAAAAGCCGGATGTGGTGTTGATGGACATTCGTATGCCCAAATGTGACGGGGTGGATGGAACCCGCTTGATCAAAGAAGTGGATCGGGATATCAAAATCGTTATTCTCACCACATTTATGGACGACGAGTATATTCACAACGCCATCAAAAACGGTGCCAGCGGCTATCTGCTCAAAGACAGCAGCAGCGATAGCATTCACGAAGCCATCAAAAATGCCTTCATTGGTAATGTGGTGATGACACCCAAGATCGCCCAAATCATGGCGGAGGCTTCGACAAACACACCCGCTTTGGATAAAGTCATCGAACACTATCAACTGACTGAAAAGGACCTGCAATTCATTCAATTGGTTTGCAACGGTTTTACAAACCGGGAAATAGCCGAAGAATTATACTTGTCCGAAGGAACGGTTAAAAACAACATCGGAAAAATTCTGACGAAGCTGGATCTCAGAGACAGAACCCAGATGGTGATTTTTGCCTTTAAGAACCGGTTGGTCTAGAATGACCAAAGTCACTTCTTTTACTTCAAATTCATGCCTTAGGCTACTTCCATAACGTGTGTGATCTGTTTATACTCATAATGTAGATCATAAGACGATGGAGGTTGAAAAATGCACACAATTCAGATAAACCATATTACAAAACGCTATGATGATCAGCTGGCTTTGGACAATGTTTCTCTTGAGATCAAACCCGGCGAGATCTTTGGCTTGTTGGGACCCAATGGAGCGGGAAAGACCACGTTGATCCATATCCTTTGCGGTTTGATTCCCATGGATAACGGGGAGGTTACGATCGGGGGAATTTCGGTGAAAAAGGATCCTGAGACGATTAAGAATCGTATTGGCTTTGTGCCGCAGGAAATCGTTCTGTTCGATAATCTTTCAGTAAACGATAATTTGGATTATTTCGGCAGGCTTTACGGTCTCAGAGGTGCTCATTTAAAAGAGAGAATCGCTGAAGCATTGAAGATCGCCGTACTGTCTGATAGAAGGAAATCCAAGGTCAAAAAACTTTCCGGCGGTATGAAAAGACGTTTGAACCTTGCCTGTGCCATCATGCATCAGCCCGATATCCTGGTATTGGACGAGCCCACCTTAGGGGTGGATCCTCAATCACGCCATCATATTCTTGAGTCGGTCAGGCAGATGAATGCCGACAGGCAAATGACGGTGGTTTACACTTCCCACTATATGGAGGAAGTCGAAGCCTTGTGTGACCGTTTGATGATCCTGGATCTGGGGCGGGAACTGGTAAGTGGAACGAAAACGCAAATTCTCAGGACCATCACCAATGAAAGCACCATGCGGATTGGAAGCGAGGCCATACCTCCTGAGATGGCAGCGCTCATGAGTGAGATCAAAGGGGTAAAAAGGGTCAACATTCAAGGGGATTTGCTGGAAATCTTTTTTGGCGACAATTGTGAAGAACAGATCATGCACGAGCTGCTTAAAAGCAAAGTTCGGATTAAAACCATTACTATGGAAGAACCCAACCTTGAAACGGTTTTCCTGAGTATCACCGGAAAAGCGCTCAGGGATTAAAGGAGGGGATGTCAGTGAGAAACAAAAAGATAGACTCCTTTTTTACCATTGTCAAAAAGGACTTGAAGGTCTTCTCAAGTGATTTGCTGGTCTTTTTTCTTTTAACACTGGTTTTCCCCCTTTGTCTCGGTTTTTTTTACGGGCTGATGTATCAAAACATACTGGATCAGGAAGTAAATATGAGCCCTTTAACGATTTATCATTATTCAGCCGCATCGGATCCTGCTTTTCAGGCGATCAGCCATACTTTTGATACAGAGGCTTTTTCATTTGTCCAGGCAATTGAAGTCGAAAGCCATGAGGAATTCCAACAGTTAACCGCCAAAGAGGGCGTTGTGGGAATCATTTTTAACGATTCCACAATAACCTGGGTCAATAAAGGCAATCAAAGTTTAGAAAAGCGTACGGTGCAGAACTATTTGCAAAATACAGTCAGGGAAATCAATTTGACCAATCAAAAACAAAATTTGGCCAATGAGCGTTTTGAGAATTTCAACCCTTCTCAGGGCAGCAGTGTGTATCAGGACATCATGCGGATTCAACAGACAAGCTTCATCCAAAAAACACCGGCACCGGTTATTCACTCACTGTCATCTATGGCATTTTTTATCCTGTCCACTTTTGTGGCTTTCAGTTTGTTTATCACGACAAACAGTCTGCAGGAAAGGGAAAAGAGACTTTTTCTGCGTACCTTTGCAACGGGCGTAAGTCGGATCACGCTGTATATGGCGAACGCCTTCTCTAATTTCATGATCAGTTTTCTGCTGTGTCTGGTTTATTTCCTGGTGGTGTTTTTCATCCTGTTGAACAACCCGGTATCATTGGTTCAACTCTTGTTGATGGTCTCTCTTCACGCCTTTTTTATCAGCAGCTTCCGTGCCATGATCACCGGATGCTGCCGGACGGATAAAGGCGGGACAACTCTGAGCATCTTTTTCTTGATGTTTATGCTATTTGCCGGCGGCGCATCATTTCCCATTGAATCATTTGGGGAGGTGTCTGTACTGACGAATCTTGCACCCAATTACAATCTGTTCAAACTTTATGAGAACTTGGCTTTGAACCAAGCCTACACCGGTCTGCAATGGCGAATTGCGGTCGTCATGATTCCCTCTATGATCATGCTTCTGGCAGGGTTGGCGGTCTTTTTAAAACGGGAGGAGATTTAAAGTGAAATGGTCATTAATCATAGCAAATCTGAGGCGTTTGATCAAGGATTACAAATTACTGATCGGTGTTTTTTCTGCGCCGGTTTTGGTTGTACTGGTGATTGCAACGCTAACCAATCAATCCGACTCCATACAAACCATTAAGATGGGCATTGTCAATCATGACGGGGGAGAGCTTTCACACCAAATGATTGAATTGCTTCAACAAGACCCGACCCTTTCAATCAACGTATATGATCGGGAGCAAGCCCATTCAGAGTATATGAAAAAACGATTGCCGATCATCCTGACAATTCCAGAGGGTTTTTTTGAAGGGGCATTGGCAGGAGAAGCGATCGTCATGAATGTCATTCATGTGGAGAGTGTACCGGGAGATACACTCATCCGGCAAATGGAGCAGATGGTCAAAAACCTGCTTCAGGAGTACCTCGTTGAGAGATCAACTGAAAAAGCGGATTTGATCCATACCGAGGTAAAGCCAATCCGTTTTGTAGAGATGCCGTTTGTCAACCAACCGAACGGGTTCATGACCATCAGTTTTATCATCACGTTCATGATGTTTTCCATCATCTTTTTATCCCAGGAACTCATCGATCTGCGGAACAAACACCTTCTGTTTCGCATGTTTGCAAGCCCCAACAAGCCTTCTCAACTGACCGGTTCACTGATGGCAACCCTGTTTGTGTTTTTTGCCCTTCAGGCTGTGATTTTATTTTGGCTAGGCTCGATTGCTCTCAAGGCACCGTTGTTGACCGGCAATCTGACCGGTTCCGTTCTGCTTTTGGCATGCTTTATCCTGCTGAATTTAAGCCTAGGTGTTCTCGTGATGCGTTTTTGTAAAAACAACAGTATGATTGGCATCTGGGCAAATATCATTATCCTGCCCACGGGTATCATCAGCGGAATCCTTGTGCCTAAGGAATTCTTACCCGATTTTCTCAATCAAATCGCCTTTCTTGCCCCTCAATACTGGGTTATGGATGGATTACAGAAGATGAACGCTTCACAACCCGTTGGCAATATCCTTTTGAATATGGGCATACTCCTTCTGTTGGCATCCTGCGTTTTTTCTGCCGGAATATTTCGGTTTGATAAAATTGTAAACCGATAAATACTGCCGATATCTTCCTTTAGAATCGGCACTATTCGGACATCCGTCAACGGTATGCGGCTCTCATTTTCAAAAGTGGAATTATCAGGTGCAAGGTTTTTTTGCCTATTCTTTTAAAAAGCCTTGCACCTGAATTGAATTTCTGCTTCCGAGACAATTTGTTTTTGAGTGTTCTGATTGATTCAGCAAGCCCTAATAGGCCAGGCGGTCACAAAAAGGTCTTGTAGTCCTCGTAATTTTTGATCAACAGTTGTGGGGTGTTCAGCCCATAGGGGCATTTCTGTGCACATTGATTGCAGTGCAGACAGGCTTCAATCAACTTCATTTTTTCCTGCCATTGAGGCGTTAAAAACCCCTCTTTTGGCGCACGGCGGATTAACAGGCTCATTCGGGCACAGTTGTTGATTTCTATCCCAACCGGGCAAGGCATGCAGTAACCACATCCCCGGCAGAAATCACCGGACAGTTCTGCTTTGTCCTTTTCAATGGCCGCTTGCATCCTCTCATCCATCATTGGTGGATTGGCCTGATAGGACAGGAATTCATCCAGTTCTCTCTCACGCTGCACCCCCCAAATGGGTGCCACGTTATCGTATTGGGCGATGAAGGCGTAGGCCATGGCGGAACGGGTGATCAACCCCCCTGAGAGCGCTTTCATGGCGATAAAGCCGATGTTCTTTTCTCGGCAGGCTTTAACGATCTCTTCGTCTTCTTGGCTGGCCAGATATGAAAAAGGAAACTGCAGGGTATCGTACAATTCTGAAGCAATCGCTTCTCGAGCAACCGCCATGCGGTGATTGGTGATGCCAATAAATCGGATCTTTCCCGCTTTTTGAGCTTCTAAAGCTGCTTCATACAATCCCGTGCCATCTCCCGGCTTTGGGCAGAAAGCCGGGTTGTGAAACTGGTAGATGTCGATGTAATCGGTTTTGAGGGTTTTCAGACTGGTATCAAGATCTTTCCAAAAGCCTTCAGCAGTTTGAGCTACGGTTTTCGTGCTGATGATGATTCTTTCCCGAATATGTTCGAAAGCAGCTCCTATCTTTTCTTCACTGTCTGTATAGCCTCTTGCCGTGTCAAAATAATTGATGCCGTTGTAAAATGCCTTTTGCAGCAGATAAACGGCTTCACCGGTGGATATTCTTTGAATGGGTAATGCCCCGAATCCGTTTCTGCTGACAACGAGGCCGGTTTTTCCCAAGGTCACAGTTTGCATAACGTTGATCCCCCCTTGCAGGTAAATTCTTTTCTCTGTCTGAATCATAACATTTTTTGATATCAAGTTGAGGGGATATACCACAACTGTCAAAAAGAACTTTTGAGTGCTTCTGTTGTCGTATCGTTGTTGCGCAATCGTCTGAAAAAAGAGTATAATGAAGGCGGAAGCACTAAAAAAGGCTTAATCAAAATCATCTTAAAAGAGAGTTGAAAAATGAAAAATATCATCATCTTTCTTTTCATCATCATTTTCATACATCCTTTCATTTTTTCTTCGAATATCATTGTTGGTGCTGATCAGGGCTATCCTCCCTATGAATACAAACAGGGCCATTCGATAACCGGTTTTAACGTGGAACTGATGCGTGAAATCGCAAAGGTTGAGCGTTTGGATATAGAAATAGTAGCCGGTCCATGGGCCGAGATCAGAGAGGCCTTCGAAAATCATGAGATTGATGTATTAACTGGATTTTATTATTATCCTTCAAGAGCGGAATACACTACGTTCACCCATCCCCATGGCTACATCATTTATTCCATCTTTACACTCAGTGACTCGACCATCAAGAGCAAAACAGACCTTGAGGGAAAGACCATCCTCGTTCAGGAAGGCGATGTCATGGTTGATTATATAGAAAGGGAGAAGATTGAAGCGGTGGTCCTTGTCTATGAATCACCTGAACTTGTTTTAGCCGCATTGTCAGATGGCATCGGAGACTGTGCGTTAATTGGCCAAAAACAGGGGCAGTATTTAATACAGGAGAAGAATTTCAAGGGAATTCATTTTATCAACGAACCGCTGCTGACGATTCCCTATTGTTTTGCCGTTCAAAAAGATAATCGTGCGTTGGAGTTGAAACTCAACGAAGGGTTAAGAAAACTCCATCTTTCAGGCCGTTACAGTGAAATCTACAATCAGTGGTTCGGTTCTTCGGGAAACCGCTTGTTATCCTTGATTATTTCCATTCTGATCATCACAGGCGCTATTGTGCTTGTTTTTTTGATCCTTTTCTACATCTGGAATATGAAATTAAAGGAACAGGTGGCAAAAAAAACCCAGACCATTATTACCGCTAATCGCATCATTGAGAAAAACAACGCCAATTTAACGATACAAAACAGGAAACTAGCCATCAACGAAAAAGAGCTTCTCAATGTGAATAAGCTTTATCAATCCTTGTTTAACGCCATGCGGATCATTGTTTTGTCGAAGGATGAAGAGCAAATGAACCATCAGCTCTTCCAGATGCTGACAGAAAAGTTTCAACTGGCCCTCTTTCTCATGGTCAGCATCAAAAAGGACCCGCTGGGAAGGATACAATGCCATGTGCAGGAGAGTTATTCTCAAATCTTAGCATCTAAAAATCAATTTGAAGATTTCGTATTGCATGATGAAGGCTTATTGCAAAAACAAAAACACTTTCGACAAGACGAATGGGGTGATTTTGCCCAAAGGTTTTGCTGTGAGAACGTCATTAAGTCGTTGCAAATCAAGGAGATGGTCTCTTTACCTGTTCAAATACACGATGAAACCAAATTATGGTGTTTTTTTGCTCAAGAAGTGGATCATTTTACCCCTGAAATATTACATCATCTCAAACAGTTATCTGAGGATTATGCCTTTGCGGTGTCCCTTTACAGGACACGGCAAGAGATCATCAACGCCAATTTGGAAACCGAGAGCGCTATCAAACTGAAAAACGAATTTTTGGCCAATATCAGTCATGAATTAAGAACGCCCTTGAATGGCATGATGGGTATGATTACACTGTTAAACAAAACGCAAACGGATCCGGAACAACAGGATTACATCGATATGCTGTCCCTTTCCTCTCAGCAGCTTTTAACCATCATCAATCAATTACTGGACTATTCGGTTTTAGACAATGGGAGCTTAAGATTGGAGAAAACCCCCGTCATGATCCGAACGTTTGTCGAAGACACGCTGTTGCCCATGAGGCAAACCGCCGTTGCAAAGGAACTGGATTTTACATACAGCGTTGATTCGAAAGTACCTGAAACAGTGTGGATGGATGAAAATCAAATCAGACTAGCGCTCATGAACCTGGTCTCCAACGGGATAAAATACACGAAAAAAGGCTGTGTTTCAGTTGTATTCGATAGCGTGATGGTAAGAGAGGATAACTATTTAAGGGTTACAATAGCCGACACCGGGATAGGCATTCCTTTCTCCAAATTGAACGATATCTTTAGCAGTTTCTATCAAATCGACGGGAGTTATTCCAGGGAATACCCGGGAACGGGATTGGGGTTGAGCATCGCCAAAAAAAGCATTGAAATGCATAAAGGATGGATAGAAGTTGACAGTGAGTTGGGGCAAGGTTCGACGTTTCGATTCTTTATTCCTTTAAAATAAGCATTGAGGTGGATGAAGTGAAAGTAGCCATTCTGGATTCCATAGGAGAAACCAAAATTGACATCAATTTTTCCGAAATGATAAACAACATATCAAAGCACAAAGAAATAGATTGTACTCTAATCGACTTGACAAGGTTGAATCTGTTGCCATGTTATGGTTGTGAAGGCTGTCTGAAACAGACACCAGGAAAATGCGTGATGAAAGATGATACAGCGCAATTCATGACGCCTTTGGCAAAGTCAAACATCATTATTGGGATCACCAGTGTACGATACGGTGGTTATTCATCGGATTACAAACTCGTAGCGGACAAATTTGCCCTGATGGGCAGCCCCTATTATGGAATGAAAGACGGCAAATTGCTGCATCGCAAGCGTTATCGGGATTATGTCGGCTATTATGTTGTGGGTTTGGGAACGAGTCTATCAAACGAGGAAACGGAGAACTTTCGCTTGTTGGTTAAGAGAAATGCCATGAACATGTGTGTGGATCATTGGGGGTGTATTTTCACCGATGGTGAGGATCAGCGGCATCTGGCACAAGAAGTGTTGGGGAAAGTGATGAATGATGAGCGATAAGAACGTGACGTTTATACTGGGAAGTTCCAGAAAAAAGAAAAACACCTTTGTATTTGCAAAGGCCCTGAAAGCATCCTATGAAAAGCGTGGTTTTTCCACGGATATTTTTTTCAGCATCGACCTCTATCGGGGATTAACCGAACCGTTCATCCATGCTGTAAACCAATCCCGGATGATTTGCATTCTAAGTCCACTGTATGCAGATTATATGCCCTTTCATCTGGTGAAGGTGCTTGAGTTGATTGAAGGGCAGCCGAATTTGGATTTACAAGGAAGAAGCGTATTCGGTTTCAACCAATGCGCCTTCCCCTTCTACCGGTTGAACGAATGTTCGATCAAGTCCATGGCGTTGTTTACAAGGCGGATGAAGATGAACTGGATGGGCGGACTCATGTACGGAGGAGCGGGGCTGATGGATGCTGAATCCCTTGAGGAAATGGGAAAGAAGGGACGCAGGATGATCCAGGCTTTTGATTTGGCCGTGGACGGGATGGTTCAAAACGGAATTGTGCCGGAAAAATCCCAAAAACTGCTTGCCATGAATATTCCGGGATTTTTCAAGCGTCCGGTGATGTGGATGATTAACCATCATGTTAGAAAGCTGGAAAAAGAAATCGGTCAAGCTCTGGATGCCCAGGCCTATCGATAGGAACACTGATCGAACTAAAGTTTCATTTCTTCATAAAAGCCCAATACCCTGAATTGTTCGGTGGCTGTTGCCAAAGATGCCAAAACGTTTTTCACCTTTTCATCCTCACGTCTTCCGATAAAATCCAAAAAGAAGGCGTAGGTGCCTTTTTCGTTGGGAATGGATTCGATTCGGGTCAGATTCAGTCTGGCCTTGGCGAATTTCTCCAATACATTGAACAAGGTTCCCGATTTGTGAGCGGTTGAGAAGACAATAGAGCATTTATTCCCGGTTTCTTTGTTCGCTTCTTTTGAAAGGATCAAAAACCGTGTCCGGTTGATTTCGTAATCTTCGATGGATTCTTTCATGATGTCAAGACGGTATATTTTGGCGGCCAATGCACTGCAAATGGCAGCGGAGTTGGTCAAATTCTTCTCGGAGAGCATCTTTGCGGCTCCGGCTGTGTCAAAATAATGAACGGCTTTCAGGTTGTTTTTGGATAAAAAACCCCGGCATTGCGCCAAAGCTTGGGGATGCGAAAAGACATCCCGGATTTCATGTACATCGGTACCCGGACAAGCGACCAGACAATGGTTGATGGGGATTTCGATAGCGCCGCAGATATTGAGTTGAGTCCTTATCATCAGGTCATTGGCCTGACTGACGAGTCCGCCCAGCGTATTTTCCACCGGGACAATGCCGTAATCGTATAATCCGGTTCGTACCCCTTCAAAGATATCGGCAAATTCAACACAGGGCAGACAGATGAAGTCGGGATTCCATGATTTGGCGGCTACTTCGCTGTAAGCGCCGTGTTCACCTTGAAAGGCGATGGTCTTTAGCGGTTTGCTTTGAAGTGCCTTGCTCTGTTGGAAGATCTGTTGATATAAAGCAACCAGAAAATCACCATCCGCAAGGGGTTGTGCATTTTCTCTGATTGTTTCCAATATCGCTTGCTCCCTGCCGGTGTCTTCCACCTGTTTTTTAAACCGCTTGGATAAAATGGCTTGTTCCATTCTTTGTTGTAACAGCTGAATCAATTTACCATCCACAAGATCGATTTGTTTTCTGATATCCTCCAAACTCACGATTCATCACACCCTTAAACGATTTATCCTCATATTTGACAAGCGTAGCGGCTCAATAGCCATCCGGAATCAAAAAAACAATAAACGCTGTGTCTATCCTATCACATCATCTGCAGGTTTGTTTAAAAAAACAAAAAAACCGTCCTTGCCGATTGAACAAGGACGGTTTTGATTTCTTACAAACAGAGGCTATTCAAACAGGGAGCGCAACAAGGTGGGAAGTGGCGGATATTCTTCCACCAGCAGTCCGCCAAAGGTGGGGTCTGGGAATGTGATGATAAAAGAGACATAATTGATATTGGGGATCAGCAGATCTTTAAGATCTTCAAAAAGCGACGGATTGTTAAAAAAGGCGGATGGCTTGAAATAGAGTGCTGATGGGATTCTTAGCCTCGGCATGCTTAATGGGGGTGGGGTTACGTCAATCTTGAAATCTGCGTCGTTGACAAAGGCATCTAAGAATTCAAAGAAACGGAGCATATCCGCATCGGTAAAGTCGAAAAAACCTTCCGATTCGAGTTCAATGCCGATTTGGGCAAAATCATTGATGGCATCTTTCCAATCGGCGATGGCATTCAGCCCGCCTTGCGGATGATCGTAAAAACGCAGAAAAGATTGGGGGAAGATGGTTCTGATTTCTGCATTGGTCATGGTTCCGTTTTGATCTGTGTCCAGTGTTTGGGTGGCATAATCCAGGGTACCCTCGTACAGGTGGATGGTGTTGGAGGCCTCCAGCAGAAAATCGCTTAATTCCGGTTTGGGGTTGATATTGTATATAAGTCCGGGTTCGAGCAAGGCCAGTTCCATATTCACAAAACACAGCAACACTTCCACTTCATCGATTGTTAATGCGAGGTAATCGTCTTCATCGAAGACCGGTTCGTAGCCAATGGGCATGACATCATCGTAAATCAAAGCGTTGACAGTTTCGATGTCAAACCAGGCATCACCCCTTTTGGTATCGTCAAACACGGCTCTGGGTGAGCTGATCGGGGCGGGATTGTAAAAAAGCACCCACCATAAACGGGTTTCACCCGTGCCATACAGATCAAAGGAAACATTCAAAGGCGTGGTGGGATCCACAAATCCGTCTTGATTCCAGTCGAAACGATTGGGATAAAGATTAAGGGTGGTGTGTTCATTCATCAGACCCATGGCTTTTTCAAGAGAGGCTTTGGCCGCCTCCAAATCCTGGATGATCAAAACCAGATCATTTTGCCCGGCTGCAAAGTTCAAGTCCATCAAGAGGCTCAGGGGGCTGATGCGCCTGGCGGATGCAGAAAGCTGGCTGGATACGCTTTCAGTCAGCGAGATGATCTTCTGATTTCCTTTTAAGAAGTGAATGCACCCCATGGCGGCATTGGCCTTCGGATTATTCGGCTGGGCATTCAGAACTTGTTGAAAGAGCTCCTGAGCCAATGCATCGTTGCCGTTTTCAAGGGCTTCCTCAGCACGGTTCAATGTTTCGGGAATGTTTATCGGTGGCTGTTGCTCTTCCATCAGCTGTGTACACGAGATCAGTGCCAGTGTGCAAATCATCAACAGTACCATTACGGTTTTCTTCATAAACAAACACCTCCTGATTTTTATACCCCTATTACTCGTCAAAACAGAAGGTGTCGCATGAAAAAAGATTATGTCAAGTGAGTGAGCAGTTGTTGATCAAAGATGTCTGCTAACCGCTTCACGACAGGACAACCCGTTTGGCTTAAAATATCAGCGCTCTGGTGGCCTCCCGAAAAGAGGATGCAGTGGATGCCCATCTGGTTTGCCACATGATAATCGTGAAGCGTATCGCCGATCAACACCATCTCGTTGGGAGATAAATGATGTTGCTGGATAAATTGTAGTCCGATCTCAACCTTCCCCTTGGCGTAGATATCCCCCAGACCCAGAATATGATCCATGTAGGGAGTCAATTCAAAACGGTCCAACAGCCTTTTCAGCTGTTTGTTACTGCTGGCACTTAGAACACCCTGGCCCAACCCC
>Ga0116163_1001120_pt1 | contig 17127 bp, 16 predicted proteins | sample AD_UKC107_MetaG_FD_89889 | JGI IMG/M metagenome (GOLD analysis project Ga0116163, IMG submission 89889) | Active sludge microbial communities of municipal wastewater-treating anaerobic digesters from Hong Kong - AD_UKC107_MetaG | ecosystem: Engineered > Bioreactor > Anaerobic > Digestate...
AAGACCTTCAGACTAGTTCCTTTGATGTCGTCAATTTTTTTTACAATCACGAGATATCCTTCCCGTGTTTTTTCATAACGTTGTCGATGCTGCGCTCCAGAATATCCAGGCCTTCTTCCAGCACTTCATCGGTGATCGTCAGAGGGGCAAGAAATTTAATAACGTTGTTTCTGGCGCCGGCCGATTCCAGTACCAGGTTGTTATGGAAGCACTCGGTCAGAATCTCCTTGACTATCTCGCCGGTGGGCAGAGACATCCCGAAGACAAAACCCCGTCCGCGCACTTCCGCTTTGAGCTGCGGATTTCTCGCGCTGATTTTATTGAGTCGCTTGTGCAGGATTTTCCCCTTGCGGAATATCTCTTTAGAAAATCGGTCGTCTTTCCAGTAATCCAGGGCCACGGAAGCGCAGATAAAGCCAAGATTGTTTCCGCGGAACGTTCCGGTGTGCTGGCCGGGCTTCCAGATATCGAGTTCGCGGCGGAACAGCACGACGGACATCGGCAGGCCGAAGCCGCTGAACGATTTGGACAGCGTGACAATATCCGGTTTAATGCCGGACTTTTCAAAGCTGAAGAAATTGCCCGTCCGTCCGTTGCCGACCTGGATATCGTCCACGATCAGCAGGATATCGAAGTCCCGGCAGATTTTTTCCACGTCGCGCAGCCATTCATCCCCGGCCACACGAATGCCGCCTTCACCCTGAACCGTTTCCAGAATGATGGCGGAAGGGGTATCAACCCCACTGCTGTTGTCTTCCAGAAACCGCCGCAGATATTTTGCCGTGTTGATGTTTTTACCCAGATAGCCGTCGTAGGGCATAAAGGAAACATCGGAACGGTTGATAAACGCCTCGTCGCGGTAGTAGGCGTTGGCGGTCACGGACATCGAGCCCATGGTCAGGCCGTGATAACCGTTGGTGAAGGAAATAACGTTGGAGCGTTTTTTTACCATACGGGCCAGTTTGAGCGCGGCCTCCACGGCGTTCGTTCCCGTGGGACCGGTAAACTGAACCTTGTAATCGAGATTTCTCGGTTTGAAAATGATGTTTTCCAAATTGAGAAGCAGTTCTTCCTTGGCAACCGTGGCCATGTCCAGACCGTGGACAATGCCGTCGTTTTCCAGATAATCGAAAATTTTTTTCTTCATGTATTCGTTGTTGTGTCCGTAATTAAGCGTGCCTGCTCCCGCGAAAAAATCAATATAACGGTTTCCTTCAGCGTCAAACAAAAAAGCGTCTTTGGCCTTTTCGAACAAAACGGGGAATGATCTCGAATAACTGCGGACTTCGGATTCCAGCCTTCTTATCGTTTCCATTTACATTTCCTCCTTTTTCATGACATCGAACGGCCCGATACGATACAGGATCTCCTCCTCGTGAGACGTTTTCCCGAAATCATCCGCGGAAAACAAAACGCTTTTGGTCAGACCGGCATTCAGAGATGCGGCCAGTGAGGAAAAAAGGGCGTTCGATGATTTGTTGGACGGATTAACCGTCGTTTCCAGATAACGCAGGGAAGGTAAATGAGAGCGTTGCAGACACGATGTCAACATGCCCCTGGCTATGGACTTTCCCCGGAAATCCTTTTGGACCACCACCTGCCAGACAAACAGGGTATCTTTCCGATCGGGACGGATATAGGCGGAAACGAATCCGCAAATCTTCTGATGATACTCGGCAATGACCGAAGTTGGCGCGAAATGCGTGCAGAGCAGAAGATAGCAGTACTGCGAGTTCAGATCCAGAGGGGGAGAATCTTCGATAAGCCGCCTTACCGCCTGCGCGTCTTTTTTTTCAGGCAAGCGATATACGATATGATGGGAATCATTTTTCAAATCCGTCTCCTGATCATTGTTATTTTCGGTTGCCGCTGTTATTGAACGACGAGGTTTCCTGGTGGTACGAAAAACTAAGAGAGCCTTTTTGACTTCAATGTAGACTTTTTTTAGCACGTTTGATGGAAGATTACAACCCCTGAGGCTGAAAAAACCCCGGGGAATATTGCAAAAACCTTTTAAAAATAATAAGTTATAATTTATTTTGGCCGTGTTTTGCTGAAAATGACAGATTCGCAGAGGTGTTACACAGAATTGTGAACCCGATAATCTTAAATCATTTTAAATATCGATAACTTACGATGTTCTTGTCTGTTTTAGTCATGCTGCGGATAAATAAGATTTTCCGTTTTAAAACCCAGCGAGGCGGCTTTGGCAACCAGCGATTTTTTCAATTCATCGCTGATGACAGGGGTGCGCGCCAGAATCCACAAATAGGAGCGGTTCGGTCCGCAGACCAGCGCGTAGGAATAATCTTTTTTATCCAGTTCCAGAATAACATATGAACCGTAAAACGGGCCGAAAAAGGATACTTTGAGAAAGCCTTGATCGGGACTTTTTACAAAATGCGCCTTGCCTTCCGCTTTTTTCCATTTTTTATCTTTGTCGGAGAAGCCGCTGTTGACCACCTTCACACTTCCGTCGGCATTCAGGCTGTACTCGGCGGATGCGCGGGAAAGCCCGCGTTCAAACGAATGATCGAGCCGGGCGATTTCGTACCACTTGCCCAGATATCTTTCGAGTTGAAAATTTTCCACCGGTGTCACGCCGTCCGGTATGCTGACGCAACCCGCGAGCAGAAATACAAAACCGAGTATAAATTTTTTAGGAGTCATTTTTATGTCCTTTACAATTCAAGGGGGATGACTTATTTTACTCCCATATGAATTAAAATCAAGGGAGGAATTATGACGCTGGCGGAATATTTTGAAAAAACAAAAGGAGTCGGTGTGCTTTCCACCGCGGACAAAGGCGGCCGGGTAAACGCCGCGATTTACGGCCGCCCTCATTTTATTGATGATCAGACTATCGCTTTCATTGCCTCTGACCGTCTGACCCGCGCCAATCTGCAATCCAATAAATCCGCAGCGTATCTTTTCAAAGAAGACGGTTCTTATCAGGGGAAAAGGCTTTATCTCACCATGACGCGCGAGGAAAAGGATTCGCCTCTGATTGAGGAACTCCGTCGCCGTAAACACAAAGACGTGGCAGGGAAGGAAAAAACCGAGCCGAAATATCTCATTTACTTCAAAGTGGATCAGGTGCTGCCGTTGATCGGTGATGGCCAATAAACGTCAACACATGATGAAACTGAAAAAAACGAAAAGTATTGATTTCCGGGAGGGCTTTGATGAAAGTATTCATGACTGGAGGGACCGGTTTTGTCGGCACGTATCTGGCGAAGCGTTTTATTTCCGAAGATCATTCGGTAACCATCTTGACGCCTAACGCCGGGGGGCAGGCGTTAAAAATAAAAGGTCTTGCCTATCTGGAAGGCAACCCGACCGTCGAGGGTGAATGGCAAAAGGCTGTTGCCGGCCATGACGTCATCATCAATCTTGCCGGAGCGTCCATCTTCAGTCGATGGACCGAAGAGCAGAAAAAGATTTTGCGTTCCAGCCGCATGCTGACCACTCGGAATCTGGTGGACGCTTTGCCTCAAGACGCGAAGAACATCACTTTTTTCAGCACTTCCGCCGTCGGCTATTATGGCTTTCATAGCGATGAAGAACTGGTGGAAACGTCGCCTGCCGGCACTGATTTTCTGGCCCGGCTTGCTTATGATTGGGAAAGCGAAGCTTTGAAAGCGCAGCAAAAAGGCGCCCGCGTGATCATTACCCGCTTTGGCATTGTGCTGGGGAAAAGCGGCGGCGCGCTGGGGCAGATGATTCCGCTGTTCAAATTTTTTCTGGGCGGTCCGCTGGGCAGCGGGCGTCAGTGGTTTTCCTGGGTTCATGCGCACGATCTGGTCGAAGCCTTTATCTTCCTCCTGCAGAAAAAAGATATATCCGGTGCCGTCAATCTTTGTTCGCCGCAGCCGGTTCGCAATAAAGAACTGGGCAATGCCATAGGCAGAGTCTTACATCGCCCGTCGTTTCTGCCGGCGCCCGGTTTTATGATTAAACTGATTCTCGGCGAATTCGGATCTGTTCTGCTGGAGGGACAGCGCGTCATTCCCCGGCGTCTGCTCGACGCGGGATTCAAATTTAAATATCCGGAAATTGATGAAGCGTTGAAAAGCATTGTCCTGGATTAATGTTATAAACGCGGCATAATCCTCTTTTCCAGCCGAACCGTATTCCCGGTGCGCGGCGTTAATGCAAATAATAACAGTCTCTTGGCCGGATGTTTATTTTTACTTGCCCCTGATATTTTTTTACTCTATAATCGCTTTAAATTTGTAAAATCTCCATAACTTACATATTCTTTAAGGAACGCGATGGTTTGTGGAGATCAAAAAGGAGGAACAAATGAAAAAGATAATAGTGGCGGTTTGTCTGGTTTTGTTTTTGGGAGCTTTTACATCTTATGCTGCCGGGTTGAAAGTGGGCGACAAGGTAAGTGATTTTAAACTCAGTGACGCTCTGGACGACAAGCCTTACAGTCTCAGTTCGCCGGCTTTTGCGGGCAAGGTTGTTTACATCGTCTATGCCAGCTCGAGTTCATCGGACGACAATGATCATGTCACGGCCGCCCTGAAAGCCAATAAGGATCTCGAACGTCTGAAAAGTGAAAATAAGTACGCTGGACTGGGTATCGGAAACCAGAAGGACAGTCCGGTTCCGAATTTCGTGATTAAGCAGATCTCCAAGCGGAAACAGAAGAGCAGCGGTTCCATCATCCTGATGGATCCGGATTTCACCATCGGTAAGATCTGGGGCGTTCCGCACAAAGTCGCCACGTCAGTCCTCGTCGACAAGGATCGGATCGTTCGCTATATTTATTCCGGCAAAACGCCTGCGGAAAATATTCCGAAGATTGTCGAGTTAATCAAACAATATTCAGAAGCAAAATAAAAAAACCGTTCATTTGGTCATTGCCCCCTCGAATTCCGTGTGGATTCGAGGGGGAATTATCCCGAAAGCGCATCCGATAGTCTGATTCACGGGTATGAACCCCAGGGCAAGTCCTGGACCTTAATTCCGCAGCAAGTTGCGGGATATCATACCCTCCGCTTTGCGGGATTGTTCGACTTACAAATTTCAACACACTTCGTTTTTGAAATTTGAGTCTCACAATAAAACAAACGCTTGAATATGGCGCAAAGTCCATTCCGGTTATGCAGGATCGATGGTCGGGATTGTGACGTGAAATCCCGATTGATCGGGAAACGGCATGATGGTGTCGAAAGAGCTGCGGCACGAAATAATTTGAGGAGAAGTTGTTGATGGGCACGATTATAGATGGAACTAAAATAGCGCAGGATATTCGCAATGAAGTGCGGCAAAAAACCATGGAGCTCCGGCAGCAAAAAAGCATTACGCCCGGATTGGCCGTTGTGCTCGTCGGAGACGATCCCGCGTCGCAGGTTTATGTGGGAAGAAAGGCCAAGGCCTGTGCGGAAGTCGGTTTCCTGTCGCGCGAGTACAAGCTGCCTGCGGATACGGAAGAAAAAAAGCTGCTGAAAATCATCAAAAAACTGAACAAGGATGAGTTGGTTCATGGTATCCTGGTACAACTTCCACTGCCCAAACATATTTCCACGGAAAATATCATTGCCGCTATCAATCCCGACAAAGACGTGGATGGTTTTCATCCCTATAACGTCGGCGGTCTGGTGACGGGCACGCCGCTTTTTGTTCCCTGCACACCCCGCGGCATCATGGAATTGATTTCCCGTTCCGGCATTGATTTAACGGGCAAAGAAGCCGTTGTCGTCGGACGCAGCAACATTGTCGGCAAGCCCATGGCGTTTCTGCTTCTGGCGCAAAACGCGACCGTTACGATGTGTCATTCACGGACAAAAGATCTGCCGTCCGTGACGCGCCGCGCCGATGTGCTGATTGCCGCCATTGGCAAGCCGCGCATGATTAAAGCCGATATGGTCAAAGAAGGAGCCGTGATCATTGATGTCGGCGTCAATCGTCTGGAAAACGGCAAGCTGGCCGGAGATGTCGATTTTGACGAGGTCGCGCCCAGGGCGTCTTATATCACGCCGGTTCCCGGCGGCGTCGGTCCGATGACCATCGCCATGCTGATGAAAAACACCCTCGATGCGGCCAGACGATCAATCAACTCTTAAAATTAATCGATTCATAGCAGATGAATAAGACACGAGACGCTGTTAATTCGTATAATCAGATTCGGAATTGTCAAAAGCTACTCGTTTTAGATCTGGGCTTTTTAGGTGACGCAATTCATTTGATTCCCGCTCTCTGGATGATCAGGGAAGCAATGCCCGATGTCCGGCTGGATGTCATGATTGCCGAGCATATCAAGTCGATTTTTGATTTAACGCCCTGGCTCGATAATGTTATCGGATATCCTCGATATCCTGTAGGTCCGAAATGGCATGAAGATATTGGCCGGATTCGCTCTCTGAGAAGAGAAAAATATGATGTCGTTATCAATTTAAACGGATCAGACAGAACAAGCATCCTTACGTATTTTACAGGGGCTAAGTTCAGGTTGGGTAGAGTTCCTGACCGGCCGCCGTTATTTGTGAAATATTGCTTCACGGACATGGTGGAAGTCGAATTTCTGACCAAACCGGTATTCCAGCAGAGATGCGAATGTCTGGAAAAAATGGGTTTTCCGAAAAGCGAGATAAAGTTTCCCATAACTATTCCTCAACAGGCGCAAAAAAAAATAGACCTGGAACTAAAAGATGTCGGTGAATTTGTGCATATCAGTCCGTTTACAACAGCGGATTTCAGGGAATTGCCTCTTGATGTACTGGCGGAAGCCGTCAACGCGCTGAAATTTGAGTTTATTATTTCCTGTGCCGCCAATGATCGGGAAAAAAATAAACTGAATCATCTGTTAAAACTTCTCCAAAGAAAACCTGCCAGAGTCTTTGCCGGCAATTTGAATATCGTCGAGCTGACGGCGCTTATCTCGCGCAGCGGTCTTCATCTGGGAGGCGATTCCGGAGCCCTTCATATTGCGCTGATGACCAACACGCCATCCGTTTCCTGGTTCAGATATTATCGCACCAATAAAGAATGGATGCCGCAGGGAGAGATGCATAAGCAATTGGTTGGTGAAGCCTCGCCTAATGGAATTCAGGGGATATCTTCAGATGATTTGGTACAAGCGATTAGTAAATCAAAACTGCCGGTTTTAGCCAGTGGTCGTTTACTTAATCTATGATTTCATTAAATTTTCACTTTTCTTAAATATTTAGCGAGCGGATGGCGGGCAAATTCTTCGCAATATCTACACAAAATATCCAATGAATCGTTTTTTAATCCTTCTTTGACAAACAAAAATTCTTTACTCGAAAATAGTGAATTGTAGTCTGACGAAAGTAAATTTCCCAAAATATGTTTCATCCCATAGTCCATACAACATAAAACAACATCACCATTCGGTAATAAAACATTATGTTTGAGATTGTTTTTGCAATCCATGCGATAGCGACGTTTCTTTGGAGGGCGCTTTGAGCTTATACTTACATTTAATGCCCTGGTATGTGGCTGCGACTGAAGAACAATGGCCCCCATATCTTTCGTAAATAATTTAAGTTTTGGATGTAAACTCTCGCCCTGGAATTTGAAACATTTTCTCATGTTCGTTTTTAACAATTTTTCTAATAAATTTAAATAACTTTCATTAATTTCTATCTTTTCATTATTCCCCATGGAGGGTAAGTGAATTGTAAAACTTTCTAGATTTCTTTCTCGATTTATTGATTCAAGCAAATCAATATCGTGTAATTTCATCCCCACTAAAGTTGTAAATATACCGATGATATGCCCTTTTTCATGTGCATAAGAAATCATCTCCGTGGTTTTTGGATTCAGCCAAGGCTCACACATTCCACCGAAATCAATGGTTACATCCTTTGGTATTTTTTCTAAGCATTTCTTAAACACATCGAATGTCATTAAGAATGTATTGGACCTCTGAGAGTATGCCCCTATAAGTTTATCTTGTGGACAATATATACAAGCGTTCTTACACCCAATCTTTGTAGTAATCTCCATATTAGCCATAATTACAAATTCTCATATTTTAATCTTCACTGTAATAGGGAACAGCCACTGATTATAACGCTTGGTTATGATATTTTTCTCTTGTTGCTTATATTAAAATTGATAAGAACTTCCTTTTAGATGCTAAAAATATATAAAACGCTCTTTTCTGTGTCAAGAAATATTTGGCCATCTCAACACTACTCGCTCGGTAACATTTTTAAATGAGGCAACAGGCCATTCCGTTATTGTAACGCCAAAAGGAAAAGCAAAGGGATACAGTATAAAGGTTGACCTTAACTTTAAGGTAGCGAAATATTCATATTGTATTTCGTAATCATCAACATCTGGGCTTTTCAAAATTAATTGTTATTAGGTGCTGACAATGGTTGAGACAAAAATTAATTTGATAAAACCTATCAAATAAAGTATAGCTGGGCACAAATTATTGAAAGGTCATAGGTCTGCAAAGATGCGGGACAAATCATAAAAATGAAATCAGCATTAATCACAGGTATCGTCGGTCAGGATGGTTCATATTTATCCGAGCTTTTACTGGAAAAAGGTTACAATGTATATGGGATGGTCCGTCGAGCAAGTTATCCTCATACAGAACGTGTCGATCATTTGCTGAAGATACATGACGACCGCGACCCTGATTGCCGATTTCGTTTGTTTTACGGAGATCTATCCGATGTTTCAAGTATTCGTAACATTATTGAAAAGGTGAACCCGGACGAACTATACAACCTGGGTGCACAAAGCCACGTGGGCATCAGTTTTCAGACAGGCGAATCAACTCTCGATTTTAACGCCATAGGACCTTTCCGCCTTCTCGATACCCTGCGTAAGATGGGCGCACCAACAAAATACTATCAGGCTTCATCCAGTGAAATGTTTGGTGCATCACCCCCACCCCAAAACGAAAAAACACCTTTTCTTCCTCAAAGTCCGTATGGTGTCTCAAAAGTCGCGGCTTTTTATCTCACAAGGCTTCATCGCATTGCCTATAAAATGTATGCGGCAAACGGTATCTTATTCAATCACGAATCACCTCGCCGGGGTATTAATTTTGTCACGCGAAAGATTACAAAGTCTATAGCAGAAATCATATCGGGAGAAATTAATAAAATATATCTCGGTAACATAAATGCGAAACGCGACTGGGGATTTTCAGGTGATTATGTGGACGCGATATGGCGGATACTACAGCAACCCGAAGCAGACGATTTTGTCATTGCTACAGAACAAACGCATACGGTGAAAGAATTCTTGCAGGAAACATTTTCCCTGGTGGGTTTGAACTGGGAAGATTTTGTTGTCATAGAAGATCGTTACCTGCGGCCAGCCGAGGTGCCCGCCCTGCTGGGGGATGCTACTAAGGCCAGAACCGTGTTAGGCTGGAAACCGAAGGTTGTTTTTGAAGATCTTTGTCTGATGATGCTTGAACACGATTTGGCTGAAAAAGGATTTACCCTTCAGAAGGCAAGAGCCAAGGCAAGAAAACTGAAAAAGCAAAAAACAGAGGTTCCCGTAAAAATAATTTCAAAACGGCAAGGGTATGGCAGACAATAATTTTTGGTGGGATAAGACAGTCCTGGTAACGGGCGGTGCGGGATTCATTGGATCTTATGTCGTGCGAAATCTGGTGGAGAAAAGGGGAGTTCGTGCAAAAAACATTGTGATCCCCCGTTCCAAAGACTGTGATCTTAGGGATTTCCAAAACTGCTCACGAATCGTTAAAGGTTGCCGGATTGTGATTCATCTGGCTGCTGTAACGGGAGGAATTCATTTCAGCCGAACATATCCGGCCAAACAATACTACGATTCTTCATTCATTGATATGAATATGGTTGAAGCCGCCTGCCGGGAAGGAGTGGAAAAATTCGTTGCCCTCGGGAATCTTTTTGCCTATGCGGGAGATGTTCCCATACCGATCAAGGAGGAGTATCTCTTTAATGGGCTTCCTACAGACGCACATCGCGGGGTAGGGTGGTTTAAAAGGAATTTAGCTCTTCTTGCTGATTTATATTACCGGCAATATAAAATGCCCATGGTTGTAGTCTATTCCGCTAATGCATACGGACCGGGCGACACCCTTGATAGAGAGCACGCCCATGTTATCCCATCTACAATTATGAAATGCTTTTATGAGCACGAACTTATTGTCTGGGGGGATGGATCACCGACACGTGATTTCCTTTATGTGGAAGATATTGCCGAGGGCCTGGTGTTGGCGGCAGAAAAGCTGGCTCCACCCAATTATGTCAATATCGGATCCGGAAGTGAAATCAGTATAAGAGATTTGGTGCATTACATAATTAAATATTCTGATTTTAAAGGAAAAGTGGAGTTTGATGCAACAAAATCCGGCGGAGATGCAAGACGGTGTACCAGTTCTGTTAAAGCAGAACGGATGATGGGTTTTAGACCTACTATTGTTATGGAAGAAGGCATTAAAAAGACAGTGGAATGGTATAAATCAAAACTGGTCCCGAAATGAGAGGGCATTGTGCGTGAAGAGAAAATAATTTATGAATAAAGCCATCCCTCAAATGCAGCCGTGGTTTGATGAAAAAGAAAAAAAAGCCCTTGCCGAATACATGGACGAAGGCGGATTTATCACTGAGTTCAAACGCACAGAACGCTTCGAGCAGATGATTGGGGAATATACAGGGGCCAGACATTGCATTGTCGTAAACAACGGTACCATCAGTTTGACTCTTGCCGCGATGGCAACAGGCCTTAAAGCGGGCGATGAAGTTATCGTTCCCAACTACACGATGATCGCCACGCCGAATTCAGTGAAAATGTTCGGAGCTATTCCTGTTTTTGTGGATGTTGAACCGGAAACACTTTGTCTTGACATTGAGTTGACAAGGAAAGCAGTTACAAAGAAAACAAAAGCAATCATGCTGGTTTCCGCAAATGGGCGTTATCCAAAAGCCGGAATTGATGCTTTCACAAAACTCGCCAGTCAGAATAATCTTATTCTTATAGAAGATTCAGCCCAATCATTGGGTTCGTTCTATCCGGATGGACGCCATGTCGGACGTGCAGGAAAGGTCGGCAGCTTCTCGTTTTCCGCACCGAAAATTATCTCAACCGGCCAGGGCGGCGCTCTGATTACAGATGACGATGAAGTAGCATTCAGGTTGCGGCGTCTCAAGGACTTCGGACGCTCCGGGGGTGGCAATGATATTCACGATTACATCGGATATAACTTCAAATTTACAGATTTACAGGCTTGTGTCGGCATTGAGCAGATGAAAAAGCTCCCTTATCGAATTGAACGCAAGAAAGAAATCTGGCAACTTTACAAAAAACTCCTTCGCGATATACAGGGTATTCAATTATTTGAACACGATACGCGATTCACAGTTCCATGGTTCATCGATGCCCTAGTTGAGCGTCGGGAAGAGCTAATTATCTTTTTGAAAAACGAAGGAATTGGCACTCGCCCTATGTATCCTCCCATTAACAAGCAAGTAGCTTATCAAATTCCAGGCGATCATCCGATTTCCAACAAAATCGGCTTGCATGGTCTGTGGTTACCTTCTGCATGTCAATTATCCGATGCTGATATCTTGTTTATTTGCGAAAAAATAAGCACTTTTTACAAAAAAATAAACCATGTTAATTGAACGATAGTTATTAATGAAACCGTTAAACATAAAATTTGTTGATCATGGAGAAGTTGCCGCGCCGATCATTTTGCACGCATTATCCTTTGATTATGATGTGCAGGAATCAGATTCGCCGTCTGTTGTTTTTTTCGGAGAAGATAAAAATAATTCCACACACAAGCAATTTCAAAAATGCTTGAAAATATTTGCAACCATTGAGTATCACTACCCCAATTTCCATCAATGTGATTATGCTTTATCGTATCTGACGCTCCCTACTCATAAGAACTTGCGGTTGCCTTACGGTACATGGGAAGATCGTGGGGAAGATTTGATAAAAAGTGACAATGAATGGCAAAAACTTATTCACGAGAAGAATAAGTTTTGTGCTTTTGTTGTTAAAAACGACAATCCAAGGAGAACTTGGAAGCGAATTTCTTTTTTTCATAAATTAAGCAGGTACAGACTGTCGATTCCGGGGGAGGCGCTTTAAATAATATCGGATACAGAGTTGAGAACAAACTGGAGTTTTATAAACCCTATAAATTTGTAATCGCTTTTGAAAATAAGCTTAGCTGTGGATATACCTCTGAAAAAATAGTCCATGCGATGCAGTCGCGATGCGTTCCCATTTACTGGGGGAATCCGGATATTGTGCAAGAATTTAATCCGAAAAGTTTTATTAATCTACACGATTTTAAAAATGACGAGGACGCCATCGATCATATCATTCAAGTTGATCAAAATCCGGCCTTGCTGGAACAATATTTAAAAGAACCTTTTTTCTATAATAACGAAATTAACGAGTGGTTTAATATTCAGCGATTACGCAATTTTCTGGTAAAGGCAATTGAAAGTCCCCGGGAAAGAAGATCTTTATGGGGGTATATTCCATTCAAATTGCTGAACATGAAACAAGAGATACAGCCCTATTACGAGAAAATTGAAAATTTGATAAAATTTTCAATGCAATAAAGGGTGTCAATATGTATAGGCCGTTGTATGGAATCAATGAAGAAGTAAAAAATGGATGGTGTTAAAGACATTGCCGTAATACGGAGTTCGTATTCTCCTTACGGTGGTCTGGAGGTGCAGACCGCTGATTTTATCAGGAGCATTCTGGCGAAAAACATAAAAGTAAGTTTACTGACGTTGCCGCGTCAACGATGGCCTATTGTTCATCCGAATCTGGAAATCATTACTTTAGGCAGTCTGAGGAAAAACAGATTGTGGCAATTATGGAGATTTGAGCGCTCCGTTGTTAATTTTCTTTCCGCTCATTCATTTCAAACGATTTTTTCGCTGGACAGGGTTTCTGGTTTTACGCATTTCAGCGCGGGAGAGGGAAGTCATAAATCTTTTCTGCGCATAAAAAACAGGATCTCCAGTACCCCGGCTCGCCTGTTCAGAAAATTCAGCTTGTTTCATGCCTATACGCTGCAGATAGAAAAAAAGGGGTTTCATAATCCACAACTGAAAAAAATTCATTGTTGTTCCGAAATGGTGGCGAGAGACATCGGCAATGATTACCTTGTTGATTCTGGAAAATTTCAGGTTATCTATAACGGTATAAACTGGAAGGATATTGGAAAGACATTCAGAAACAGAGCGTTCATCGGGGATGAGCTTTTGAAAGCTCACGACCTGAATCCCTCGAACAATCATCTTCTTTTTTTGGGAAGCGGCTTTGCCAGAAAAGGTCTGGATATTGCCATACGAGGTCTGGTTTTTTTGCCGGAATCATATCATTTGATTGTTGTGGGCAAAGACCATTGCCGCGCTTATGTCCGTCAATCGGAAAAACTGGGTTTGAAACGGAGAGTTCATTTTTTGGGGCCTCAGGTTCAGGGCTGGAGATATGCCGCCATTTGCAAAGCGCTGATTCTGCCGTCAGCCTATGAACCGTTCGGATTGGCGGCGGCGGAAGCTCAGGCCATGGGACTTCCCGTTCTGGTCAGCGAAAACACTGGATATGCGGAACTCGTGTCGCCGGGAAGAAATGGCGTCGTTTTAAAAAATAATGGAAATATCAAAGATGCCTTCATCGAAATTCAGCATTTGATGGAAAGTCCTGTCCTGACTCCCGAACAGATTCGGGAGCATGTTTCTTGTCTGGATAATGACATCATCACCGAAAAAATCATCCGGGAATTTCTTGAATTATAGCGTTGGCAACGTTGGCGTTATTGTGATAAAAAATGAAAACAAAAATGAAGATGCAAAATTCAGAGGCATTTCCCTGCACAAAAATCAGTCCTCCGCGCGAATTGTTGTGAGAAAATGAGGAAAATAATTTGGAAAAAGTTCATATTTCCGTAGCCATCATTACAAAAGACGAAGAAGAAAATATTCGTCAGTGTCTGGAAAGCGTCTCTTTTGCCGCGCAGATCATCATTGTTGATTCCGGCAGTACCGATGCGACCTTGAGCATTGCCGGGGAATTCGGCTGTGAAATTTACAGTGAAGAATGGCGGGGCTTCGGTCCGCAAAAGCAGTTTGCGATTGAAAAATGTGTCTATCCCTGGATACTGGTTCTGGACGCGGATGAATGGGTGACGCCGAAATTAAGAAAAGAGATTATCAAAGCCATCGATAATCCCGGTCAGAATGTTGCTTTTGAAATGCCGAGACTATCGAGTTATTGCGGTCAATATATTCATCACAGCGGATGGCGGCCGGACTATGTTACCCGTCTCTGCCGCAGGGATAAGGCCCGTTTTGGTGAGGAAATCGTTCATGAGAGCATGATTGTTGACGGGAACGTTGGCCGTTTGTCCAATCCGATCATGCATGAATCTTATAAAGATCTGGAGGAGGTATTATCCAAGCTTAATCGCTATTCAACCGATGGTGCCTGCTCACTGCTTGAAGGCGGAGTAAAATCTTCATTATTCAAAGCCATCCTGCACGGGCTTTGGAGCTTTGTGTATACCTATCTGGGCCGTGCTGGATTTCTTGACGGCCGCATGGGATTCATGCTGGCGGTTTATAATGCGGAAACCACCTACTACAAGTATTTAAAACTCATGATGTTGCATCAAAACAGGACAGTCAAGATTGCCGTTATCCTGACCACGTATAACCGTGCAGACGCGTTACAGGCTGCCCTTGAAGGTTATTTATCTCAAAGCGACAAGAATTTCGAATTATTGATTGCCGATGACGGATCAACGGATGAAACACGTCAGTTGATCGCCTTTTATCAAAAAAAGGGGGTGCTTCAGATTAAGCATGTTTGGCAGGAAGATGAGGGGTTTCGTGCCGCAAAAATCCGGAATATGGCGTTGGCCCAGACCCGTGCGGATTACATTATATTCAGTGATGGAGATTGCATCCCTTTGCCGGATTTCATTGCACAGCACAGATGCCTTGCCGAAAGGAAATGGTTTGTCGCGGGAAGCCGCATCCTGTTGAGTGAACAACTAACGAACCTTGTATTGAAAGAAAAGACGTTCGTGCTTCAATGGAAGATGCGCAACTGGTTTGTCGCCAGAGTAAAAAAAGACATCAATCGTTTGTCGCCCCTGCTTTCATTGCCTGTAGGAAATTTCCTCCGCAAGGTGGCATTTAATAATTGGAAGGGAGTTATGACATGCAATCTGGCTGCCTGGCGGCAGGACTTGATTAAGATCAATGGTTTTGATGAAACCTATTCCGGTTGGGGTTTGGAAGATTCCGATATCGTCATCCGGCTGATCCGTTCCGGAATCTCTCGAAAAAGCGGACGTTTTTTATTGCCGGTTCTTCATCTCTGGCATAAAGAAAACGACCGTTCCGGTCTGCGCGGCAACAGCGAACATTTTCGGAACTTGATAAACTCTGATCGTGTGTATGCACCCCGCGGCGTGAATCAATACCTATGAACGCTCCTCAGAAAATTCTTGTCATTGCTACACGCAGAATAGGCGATGTCCTGCTGGCCACACCGCTGATACGGACAATCCATGAATCCTGGCCTGACGCGGAAATAGATGCCCTTGTTTTTAAGGGCACGGAAGGAATCATTGCCGACAATCCGGATATCAGAAAAATTATCACAGTCGAAGAATATTTCCGGACATGGTCACACCTCAAATTTCTGCTGGGATTAGTTCGGCGGTATGATTTCGCGTTTTCAACAATCAATGGCGACCGTCCCGTCTTTTATGCCTGGCTGGCCGGTAAATCTTCAGCCGGGTTTGTCCCCGGCAAGGGAATAAAACATTTCTGGAAGCGCTGTTTGCTTTCAAAATGGATTTATTCGGAAACCCATAATACGCACACTGTCATTAATAATTTGAGACTGGCGCAGTTACTGGGCCTGCCATTACATCCTAATGTGATTGTGTCATGGCAGAAAGCTGATGAGTTACGAGTTGCCTCGCTGATTAAATTTGATCTTGCGTCTGAACAATTTGCTGTAATTCACATGCATCCGAAGTATGCTTATAAAGAATGGACAAAACAAGGATGGGTAGCGCTTGCCCGATGGTTATATGAACAAGGAATTTGTATGGTTTTTACGGGCAGCAATTCCGGCAGGGAGATGGCCGGAATGGATGAGCTATTTCATGCTTTGCCGGGAAGGGGTTTTAATATGGTCGGCAGACTCAATTTAAGCGAGACAGCGTTTCTTCTAAGTAAGGCTAGTGTTTATATAGGACCGGATACAGTGATAACACACATGGCTGCGGCGGTCGGGGTTCCCGCCGTTGCCCTGTATGGACCGACGAATCCTGTTGTCTGGGGGCCGTGGCCACAGGATCATCCAGCCGGAGAAAATCCTTTTGTCATGAACGGCTCTCAACACGTCAAAAACGTTTTTCTCGTTCAGGGTGAAGGAGATTGCGTTCCCTGCCATGAAGAAGGCTGTGATCGACATATCGGGAGCTTGAGCAACTGCCTCCAGAACCTTTCATCTGACAGATTGATAACCGTAGTTCAACAGGCATTACAGCAGTCTTCGCAAACAAATCAGCAAAACAAAAACTCGAATTGATAATCCTTAAACCTTCTTCGGTAAAGTTTCTAAAAAAACAACCGTCCTCTGACCGTCTGCGGGAACTTAGCAATTGACATTATAATGCTAATTTGATTACATATTTAATCTTTTTCCGGATGTTAGATCGTGCCGTCGATGTAACTGAGAGGGCGGAGCTGTAAATAGCCTTAATATTGAACATTGAACTCACCGTGTCATTTCGAGGAGCGTAGCGACGAGAAATCTTAGTGAAGCCTTTGCATAATTAAGTCCATGCATCAAATTTGTCATACCGGCGCAGGCCGGCCATGGTGCCCTTCATGGTATATCCAGTAATTTCAAATACTTCCTGGATTCCGGTTTTCACCGGAATGACCAAAAAAGGAATTGTGCAAAGCTTTCTTAGTGCCTTTCAACATTGAACGTAGAACATTGAACGTTGAACTTCTTTTGCTATCCACCATCAACTATAAACCATTAACCAGTGTTTCACCATTCACCATTCACCTTTCACATTTTAAGGCACGCAGCGCCGTGGGACACTATTCACTGGTTTTTACTATCAACTAT
>Ga0116163_1001123_pt1 | contig 17112 bp, 16 predicted proteins | sample AD_UKC107_MetaG_FD_89889 | JGI IMG/M metagenome (GOLD analysis project Ga0116163, IMG submission 89889) | Active sludge microbial communities of municipal wastewater-treating anaerobic digesters from Hong Kong - AD_UKC107_MetaG | ecosystem: Engineered > Bioreactor > Anaerobic > Digestate...
CAGTAACTGCGCGTACTGGGACGCTGGCAGACGATTACAAATTTGGAATACTTCCCCTGCTTGTCTTTAGAACCGGCCACCACAGCAGCCATCACAGCTCCCACGAATCCGGCCCCCATAACCACCACCACCTCTTGTCCTTTCTCGTGGGCCTGCTTTGTTAATTGGGTTAAACGTTCAAATTCAATTTGATAATCTTTTTCTTGCGGCAGCGGAAATTTTTCTCCTGCGGGGTTGGTGGAGTATTTAGTCATAGTTTTATTTTTATTGTTTTACAACCAATTCTTTCTTCGGATCTTAATGGGGAATGTTTCTTCAATGGGATGTTCTGTTATTAAAGCCATATAACCGCCGCCACCGGCACCTGCCAGTTTCAATGCCATTGCACGATCTTTGTACTGTTCTTTAAAACAATGAACCCCAAATTGGTGTGAATCCCATTTAGTGTTATCTGTATCTTGTTAGAAATGCTCCCAATCGAGCCATAAATTTTGGTCGAATCTGATTTTATCATCGAGTGATTCTCCTAAGTAGTAGTCGGAAAAAACCATGATTTCGGAGTTGTTCTCCAAGGCTTTTAAGCCATTGGCATAACCGGGAGGAATAAATAAAATGGCAGGTTCGGTGCTTTTAAGGATTACATGCTCTGGATGTGGAAGTGGTGAGGGGTTAGAAAAATCATCAATCATTTTCCATGCCACAGCAAAGCTTCCCTTAATGCATTTAAACCATTTGCTTTCTTGCTGGTGACCTTGCCATGCCCGGACAATACTTTTATCGGTGTGAATAATGCTGTACATCCTTTTAATCGGCGATAAATCAAATTCATTGACAAACAAAAGCGTACCCCGCTCATCGCTGAATGTACCGCCTTTTAATAGTGTTGGTTTGTACATGATTACGCTACAAGTTTTGAGATTATTTGTTTGCATGCGCTTTGAACAGAAAATTGTTTAATTAATAAATTTCTGCCGTTTTGCCCCATTGTTCTTCTCGTTTCTTCCGATTCAAGCAAGATGGTTGCTGCCTTGAAAAGTTCTTCTTCATTTCCACTCGTTACAACAAATCCGGCTTTTGCGTTATTTACAATTTCCTTAAGATCGTTACCTTTGTTTACGCAGCCTAGTATGGGTTTTTCGTAGGCCATATACCCCAGTATTTTGCCCGGAAAATTGTGTGTTTTATGATCGGGATGCAGGCTGAATAATCCAATATCAAATTCGTTGAGCATTTCAAAATAGGTGTTTTGATCGACCGAAGGAAGGTAAGTGAGATTGTGTAAATTGTGTTTTTCTTTTTCGGTTAATACCAAATCTACTTCGTCGCCTTTGCCCACAAAAAGAAAATGAACTTTTGGATTTTCCTTGAATTGTTTTGCCAGGTTAACGAGGTATATCATTTTTTGGGCATGTCCGATATTTCCGCCATAAAATAAAACAATCTTACTTTCGAGTTGTAATTTTTTACGATGCTGTTTTGCTTTTGCCTGAATTTGCGAAACTGCAGCCCAGTTAAACAAGACTTCAAATTTGTGCGTTTTTTTTCCTTGTTTTCTAAAAAAATCAAGATTTGAAGGCGACATAACACCAATTTTGGTGGCATTACGGTAATTAATTGATTCAAAGAATCTGAAATACCAATATATAGGCGACTTTTTACTCATTAAACCATTATCAACAGTCCATTGAGGAAAAATATCACGTAAAATCAGATACGACTTACATTGCCATAACGAGCACAACTTGCCAACTAAACCGCCCCAAAAAATGGATGGTGAATAATAGATGATTCCATCAAAAGAGTTCTTTTTAAAAAAATCTTTCCCGGATTTCCAGGCTTGCCATGAGAGCATGGTTTCGTTAATAGCTCGTTTTATTTTGCCTGTATTTTTTATTTCGCCACTTCTGAAATAGAGGATATTTACATCATCCAACTTCATTATGGTCAATTTCTCATTTTGCAAAGGCACAGGTGTTAGCACCCACGTTTCATGCCCCATGCTTTGAAGTTGTATAGCCAGCTCATGCATCATATTTGCTGCAACCTTGATGCTGTGTGGTAAGTAATCGTCAACGATTAAAAGAAGTTTCACAAGTGCTAAAAATTATAGTTGTTTTGATACAGCGATTTGTTGTTCTCCATAAAATTTTTCATATCACCAACCATTTTTTCATACGAGGATACTTGATATTTCAGATCATTTCGAATCGAATCGAGGCTTCTATCCGAATCTTTCCCTTCAATAGGTTCAACCACAACATCATTTTTATTGAATGTTTTTTTGAAAAGCTGTATTAGATCGTATTTTGAAATCGGTTCTCTATTCGTAATGTGGATCAATCCAGTTGTGTTTTGCTCGATAACCTGATCGACTACTTTTGCCAATTCCAACGTTGTTACACCGCCCCAAAATGTTTTAGTATATCCTTTTATTGTGCCCGTTTGCTGCATAAACCAATGAAACAATCCCTCTCCTTTTTCTTTTAGTTCCGGACCAATAATCGAAGTGCGAAGTGTAACATCTGTATCGTTTTCTACTTCGCCAAGGGCTTTGCTTAAGCCATAAGTATCGCGGGCATCTTTGAAATCAGTTTCGGTATAACTGCCTTTGCCCCCTGTAAAAACACAGTCGGTGCTTACATGAATAAGTCTACCTTTTGTTTGCCGAAGTATTTTTGCCAACTGATGTGGGAAATAGGAATTGAGATAAATTGCATTTGAAGTATCGTTTTGAGAGCCTTTGATTAAGATGCCTATGCAATTTACAACGACATCGGCTTTTTCCAATTCGATGAAATTTTTCAGATCAACTGCATCGGTTACGTCCAACAACTTACTTTGGTCGTTTAGTTTGTTTGGAAACGAAGCATCAATAATTGTGTGTTTATTTAAAGTTTTCAGGTAATGATATACCATGTGACCGAGCATACCACCTGAACCTAAAATCATTATTTTTTTCATTTTTTTCTTTTTATAATGGTTTGTGCCAAACTGTTCTGTTGATATAGTCAGTGTAAGATAGGATTATTCTCAAAACTTTTTTTGAAACATTTTCGGTTTCATAATCTGGAATGGTTTTGATGATGTTGTTGTCTGCTGTAAATTGCGATGTTACTACTTCAATTGATTCCAGTATCCTGTTTGCATTTAATCCAGTCATTATCAAAGTGCCTTCGTCCATCCCCTCCGGGCGTTCGTGTGCTTGCCTGATCGTTATTGCTGGAAACTTAAGAATAGATGATTCTTCGGTAATGGTGCCACTATCCGATATCACACAGAACGCATTTTTTTGAAGTTTGATGTAATCTAAAAAACCAAAGGGTTTCATAAATTCAATCAATGGATTTTTGTTGGCAAAACCCATGGCTTCCAGTTTTTTTCGGGTGCGTGGATGCGTGGATACAATCACTTTCTTGTTGTATTTGGCGGTGATTGCGTTTAGTGCGTCTAGTAAGTTATTAAAATTGGTTTCCGAATCTATATTTTCTTCTCGGTGGGTACTAACAATGAAATATTCATCCTTCTTTAAGTTTTCTCTTTCAAGTACATCCGAACTCTCAATGTTTTTGCGGTGAAAGTGTAAGACTTCATTCATGGGTGAACCGGTTTTTATAACCGTTTCAGATGGAATCCCCTCCGCAACAAGGTATTTTCGTGCGTGTTCTGAAAGGGGCATGTTGATATCGCTTAAATGATCAATAATTTTTCGATTGATTTCTTCGGGCACGCGTTGGTCAAAGCAACGATTGCCCGCTTCCATGTGAAAAATTGGAATCTTGCGACGCTTGGCCGAAATAACCGACAAACAACTGTTGGTATCTCCATACAAAAGAACAGCATCGGGTTTTAATTCTTCAAGAATTGCATCCGATTTAATAATTACATTTCCAATGGTCTCGGCAGCATTTTGACCGGCAACATCCAAAAAATAATCCGGTTTGCGAATACTAAGTTGTTCAAAGAAAATCTCGTTCAGTTCAAAATCATAATTTTGCCCAGTGTGTACAAGTATATGATTTGTATGTAAATCAAGTTCGGCAATAACCCGGCTAAGTTTAATGATTTCGGGGCGTGTGCCTACGATGGTCATTATTTTTATTTTTTCCATCCTTTTTAAGTTTCACAGTGTGACACTGTGTTATGCACTGAGTAACACAGTGGAATATCGTTAAAGAATTAATCGTTTAATTCCGTCTTTTAAACTTTTAGTGTAGAAGTTGAAAAGCAAATCAACTTTGTTCCCCTATAATTTAAGATAAGTAAGTGCTTGGGCCGTATGTACATCGGTAAAAGCCTCCACTGTTTTTAATTCAACAACCACTTTGTTTTCAACCAAAATATCAATTCGGTAACCGCAATCGAGCTTTACTTCCTCATACACCAGAGGCAATGGTTTCTCTACTTCAACCCGTAATCCCTTTTTACAAAGTTCGTAAACAAGGCAGGCCTGACAGGCTGATTCAAGTAATCCGGGACCTAATGCGGTGTGCACTTAATAAGCTGAATCAAGTATTTCGTGGGTAATTTGGTTTATTTCCATGGTTTAAAAGTTACACAGTGTTACACAGTGTTCAACTCAATGTAACACTGTGCAATTTTTCCTTATTTACTATTCCACAATTTTAATTCTTCCTTGATATAATCTAACTCCAACAGCTTTTCCTTTACTTCTTCCACATTTAAGCGTTGGGTGTTGTGTGAATTGTAATCTTCCAGAGCTGAAGTTTTTTGATCCCCGTTTTCGAAGTATTTGCCGTAGTTGAGGTCGCGGGTATCGGCTGGTATCTGGTAAAAGTATTCCAAATCGGTTGCTTTGGCCATTTCTTCGCGGGTACACAGGGTTTCATAGAGTTTTTCACCGTGGCGGGTGCCGATAACCTCAATGGAATTTTGGGCATCAAACAGTTCTTTGATGGCTTGTGCCAAATCGCCAATGGTTGAGGCCGGCGCTTTTTGCACAAACAAATCGCCCTGGTTGCCGTTTTGAAAGGCAAACAGTACCAAATCCACCGCCTCATCCAGCGACATGAGGTAGCGGGTCATGTTGGGGTCGGTAACGGTTATGGGGTTGCCGGCTTTTATTTGCTCCACAAAATGGGGAATAACAGAACCGCGCGATGCCATTACATTGCCGTAGCGGGTAAGACAAACTTTGGTGCCACCCTCGGGGATGTTACGTGACGCTGCCACGGCCACCTTTTCCATCAGCGCTTTGCTCATGCCCATGGCGTTAATGGGATAGGCAGCCTTATCGGTACTCAGGCAAATTACATTTTTTACGTTGTTGGCTACTGCGGCTTTTATTACATTATCGGTGCCCAGCACATTGGTGCGGGTGGCCTCAATGGGAAAAAATTCGCACGAAGGAACCTGCTTGAGTGCGGCTGCCTGGAAAACAAAATCCACACCCCGCATAGTCATTTCAATGCTGTTGTAATTGCGTACATCGCCAATATAAAACTTTACTTTGGGGTTGTTCAGCGCCACGCGCATATCGTGTTGTTTTTTCTCGTCGCGGCTGAAAATGCGGATTTCCTTTATTTCTGTATTCAGAAACCGGCTGAGTACGGCATTCCCGAAAGAGCCGGTGCCACCGGTGATTAGGAGTGTTTTATTTTTAAACATGATAATATTGATTGTAAATTTTTATTATAAAATTAAAGGTTTTATTTGCTGTTTCTTCCCAGGTGTATTTTTTTACTTCCTCAATATTCTTTTTTGCCAATGTTTCTCTTTTTTCCGGATTTAGCAACATTTTTTCAATAGCATTTGCGATTGACTCTACGTTTTTTGCATTAAAATAAAACCCATTATCATTTAAGAACTCGGGCATAGGTTGTTTATTGCTACAAGCAATGGGTAAGCCCGAAGCCATACTTTCAATCAAAATATTAGGCATGTTTTCACAGGTGGAGGCATAAACAATACCATCGGCCTTTTTATAAAATTCATCAATTTTTTCATACGGAACATGTCCATGATAATGAATATATTTCTGTTGCGGGTCGGTTTCCTGAATTGTACTTTCCAACTTTTTACCGGCCGGATTAAAAATAACACCGCCCACCAAATCCACTTCTACGGGATAACCTTTCTTCCTTAAAAGGTCAACCGCTTTAATCACGTTCCACTGGTGTTTATAAACATGTACGGTTGAAACATAAAGCAGTTTAAATGGATTTTTTTCAGTATAATTTTCAATGGATAATTGTTTGCTCACTTTTCCCTGAAAACGTGGTGAAATGCCATGGTGAATAACCGTAATCTGTTTATTTCTAAGATTCAGCTTCTTTGAAACATAGTCTTTGGCATATTCTGAAATAAAGATAATGCCTTTTGCTTTTTTAAAACAACGTTTTTGTTTTAAATAATTGAGCCAGAAACGCATGATTTCTTTAGGATGTTTAATCTCTTTCCAAATGTCGCGTTCGAATAGCAGCATATTACGCGACATGCCAACCACAGGATTAAACCTCCCCGGGTAATCACCGGTTATGGAGAATAAAATATCGCAATGCTGTTTTATGTGCTGGTCGTAAACTGAAAGCTGAAATTTTACCCTATGGAATAGTCCTTTATTCAAAGCCGGGAAAGTAATTTTTTGAATAATATCATCATCCGGAATTTGGTTCAATACTTTTTGTGATGCAAACACTGAAATATTTTCAATTCCTTCATTTGCAGGAATAAATGACAATATTTCCTTTAAGTGGGTTACACCGCCACCACCACCAATATTTGATGCGTCAATCCCGACCTTCATTTATCCTGATTTGATGCAAAAAAGTTTAAATATTCTTTTGCAATTTTTGAAATTTCAAGTTCATCCTTAATGGCTGAGGCTTTACTGCCCATCGCTAATCTTAATTCCGGATGCTCAATTAAATATTGAGTTCTTTTTGAAAATTCTTCCGTGTTTTTTAATGGAACTAAAAATCCATTTTCGCCGTTTTTTATAATGTCTCTTGGGCCTGCATCGCAATCGAAACTAATACAAGGTAACCCGGCTGACATTGCTTCAACCAACGCATTGGGAAAACCTTCAGAAACCGAAGTAAATGCAAAGACTGATGCTTTTGCCAGCCATTCATCTACAGTTGTAACCGCTCCAGGTAAAAATAGTTTTTCTTCAATATTTAAATCTTTTGCCTGCTGAATTAAATCGTTACGTAATGGACCATCACCAAGTATTACCATTTTCCAATCAGAGACTTCCATCTTACTGAAAGCTTCTATTAAATACTTTTGCCCTTTTTCGGGAACCAGCCTGCCTACATTTAAAATTACTTTTTCGCGTTTTTTTTCTGGGAAGAGTTTTACTTGTTTAACTGGGTTGGGAATAACTTTTATGTTTTTGTTTTTTGTTGTTTTTGCCAGGATTTCTTTTGCCAGCGAAGTTTGAGCTACAATTCCAGTGGCAAACTTGTAGGTTAGTTTTTTTAAAATAGAAATGTGTTGTGGAATTTGTTTTTTAGGGTTGCTACGGTCTGAAACAAAAACATTTAAACTTAAAAACCGGCTGGCCAAAATAGTAAACACATTGTATTTATCCATGAAGCTTAAAACAACATCGGGTTTTATAGTTTTTAATATTTTGCGAAGGTTTAAAAAAGTCTTTGTTTCAGCTTCTATTTTTTTTATTCCTCCCTTGTTGATAAAACCTAAATGATAAATTTTAACTGATGGATTTATGAAGTAGAAGTCATTAGATTGTGCCAGTAAAACCAGATGTACTTCCTGATTTTGTTTTGAAAATTCATTGGCCAACTCAGACATTACCCGTTCGGCACCGCCTTGTTGAATTGTGGGTATGACTAAAACAATAACGTTCTTCATCTCATAATAAAATCATTGGATGTTATATCTTCTTTAAATAATATAGTAGTTAGTAATATATTATCTTTTTTAAGGTAGCTTTTTTTAAAAATATCACGCATCGCATAAACATTTCCCAAAAAATTAAACATTACTACCAAAAACAGAATATTTAAAAACTTTTTAAACCTAATATTTTGAAAATAATCTTCAATCAATAATAAAATAAAAACACCCTGTGCTAATATTAAATACCTGTTATAAACTGTTGGAGCTGAAAAAAATACATTAGCTATCGTTAGAGATATAAATAATAAATTTCGAAGGCTTGAATTATTTTTCCTTGTTAAAAACAAATAAACATAGGCAAAATAAACCCAAAGTGTTTTAAAAAAATATCGCAAGTAATTATTGAAATTTCCAATTGCAATACTATTTTCAATTGAATCTGATTCTCCTAAATATGAATCTACCTTTGTTTGATGGGTTTCAAATAAATTTAAAGATGAAAACAAATTTTGAAGAAAATCCCTGGGAATAAAGATGAAAACAAAAGAAATAAAAAATAGATATTTAAATAATTTGAAATTTTTTGAAAATAAGATTAGAGCAATGTATGCTGGGAAAAAAACCAGACAGCTAAAATGAGTTAAACCAGCAATTACTATTAATAAAAATCCGTTCATTCTTTTTTGCAATATAATTCCATTATATAAACCCAACAATGATAGTGAAATAGCGAAATAAAAGCGAACCCCTGAAAGTAAGCCTGCCAATGAAAAGGAAAAAAGAATAAAGAGATAAAATAATAAAAACTCTTTTGAATTAATATTGTATTGTGAAACGGTTTTGTAATATACATCAAACCATATTTTAACAGTTATAAAAGTGAGAATTAGAAATAAATACTGTAAAGGAATATTTAGAATACTAAAAAAATAAACTAAAAAATAAAAAATAAAGTCGGTTTTTGCCTGAAATAAATATAATAAAAAGCTATTGAATTCAATGGAGTTGAGCTGCTCATATAATAAGTAGTAATAGGCTTTGTCATTTGAATATCGAGGAATATATAAGAAACTTAATATGCCAATTAAAAAAGCAAGCATGGTTAATGCTGCTTTATTTTTTTTAAGAATATCAAGTATTATAAAAGGTAACGAAAAAAAAGGACCGATTAGAAAAAATATGTATTTAGCTGCTTTAGGATTCATGAATCTTCATTAATGGTTTTTGAATAAACTTATTCTCTGGTAAACTCAACAAATATTTTCTTTTTTCTTCATAACTCATTCCTTTTGAACCCACATCATAATGTTTAATTTTTTCAACAAAGTCTTTGGTTTCTCCCACAATGCGAGCTGGATTTCCGGCTGCAATTTTACCATCGGGTATCGATTTGGTTACAACACTACCTGCTCCAATTATTACATCGTTTCCAATGGTTACACCCGGCATTATCATTGAATTATTGCCAATATAGGCATTGTTTTTTATAAGTACTTTACCGAAGAAATCCATAATTGGATATTGATTACGAAAAACCCAAACTCCTCCGTGAGTGAAAATTTTAGTTCCATTGGTTATTTGTACGTGGTTGCCGATTGTAATTAGATAAGGTTCTGAACCGAATGAAACATTTTGAATATCACAATTTTTTCCAATTTTAACTCCAATCAATTTACCATATCTTTCAGGTGAACCGAAACGTTTTATGTATGCTCTAATAATCCTTTTAATCATAATTCAAAATCTTTTTAGATATTTTTAAGGTTTTCATTTTCAATATTTCATGGTTTAAAGAATCTAATTGCATGCCCTATGAAGTTCCAAAGCCTGAAATTATTTCTTTGTTTAGTATAATAAATCTCCTCATACAAACTGCTTACAGCTTTGATTGAGAAATAATTATCAAAAAAATATTTTGTGTTTGTATGTGCCTTTGAATTTAAAAATTCCGAATTATATTTTAATATAGTTTCTTCATCAAGGGTAGCTCGTTCCGAAAAGTTCATTGTTGATAAAGATTCAAATGAATTTTCATTTAAAATAACTGGTATTTTTGAATTATTTACTGGACAAAAAATTATTTTATTTAATGAACATGCTTCCATAACACCACGACCAGTTGAAATAACAATGTCAGCAATATTTAGAAGTCTTGATGCTTCATAAGTATAAACATCATCTGTAATGAATAGTACAGGTAATCCTTCGGTTTTTTGTCTTAATCTATGGAAATAATCATTAGATTGAATTTTCCCAATAAATACTAATATCGCATTACTTTCCTTTTTCAATATTATTTTCAATAATTCTATTGATTGCTGAAATGTTAAATCATAATATTGATTAAAGCGTGATATTCTCATTAAAATAAATCTATTCTTCAGATTAAATTCATTGAGAATTTTTTTTTCATGTTTAAAATCTATTTCAACTTTGTTCACTCTGTTAGGAATCAAATATTGTGGAATTTTTGAGCTGCTATGTAATTGAAAGTGTTTATAGTTTTCTTTACTGAATAATATATGCACATCAGCATCAGGTATAAAATTACTTCCATTTGGACCTCCACATTTAGTAAATATAATTCTTACTTTAAAAATAAGACTGATTGATCTTGCAATAAAAAGGCTTTTGAAGTCAAATGCGTGTAATACATCTGGATTATATTGCTTTACAAATTTTATAACAGAAAATATTTTTATAAAATAGTTATATTTAAATAAATTCAGGAAAAATGAATTTGATTCATCTCTTAGTGGTTTTGCATAAATTGCCCCAAGGTTAAGTATTTTATATTCTATTATATTTTTTAAACCACTTGAAATTGATTTTATACTATAAAAATGACCACCACCAGAATTTTTTTTGCTAGAAAAAATTAAAAAAAGAATCTTTTTTTTCATTTTCAAATAATTCGTTGTTCCACTTCCAAATCTACACCAAATTTTTCTTTTACCCGTTTTTGGGCTTCGGTTATTACTGCCAAAATATCTTTGCCGGTGGCATTGCCGGTGTTAACAATAAAGCCGCTGTGTTTTTCCGATATTTTAGCTCCGCCAATGGTAAAGCCTTTCATACCCAGTTCGTCGAGCATGGGGCCTACAAAACGGCCCGGAGGCCGTTTGAATACGCTTCCACAATTGGGGTATTCGCGGGGTTGTTTTGCCCAGCGGGTTTGTTTGCTTTCTTCCATCTTGACTTTTATTTGTTCGGGGTTTCCCTTTTTCAACTGAAACCAAGCTTTGAGTACAATTTTATCGGTTTGTTTCTGGAAAAAACTGTTGCGGTATTCAAAACCAATATCCTCTTTGGTAATTTCCTTTATTTGCCTGTCTGCCAAATCGAGGTAACGCACTTTTACCAAAATGTCTTTTATTTCACCTTCTTTGTTGCCAGCGTTCATTACTACGGCACCGCCAACTGAGCTGGGTATGTCGTAAAAGATTTCAAGGCCGGTTAAACAGTGTTTCAATGCAGTTTCACTCAGTTGTAAAAGGGTTGCCCCGGCTTCGGCTTCAATTTCAGTGTTGTTAACTTTAACCTTATCAAAACAACCGTTGAGGATGATAAACTCATCCTCGTAATATTCTTTGCTCAGAATGATGTTGTTGCCATTTCCAAGAATAATAAGCCGTTTGTTTTTGTTTTGACTGAATATTTCCAGCAAATCGGTTTCGTTTTCGGGAAACCAAGCTTTGGCACATACTGCGTTGATGCGGTAGGCGTTGTATGCTGTAAGGTTGAAGTTTTCTATACTTTTGATTTTCATTACGTAATGTTCTTTTTTACCACCCTTAAAACAATAATAGTTAAAAACGCATAATAGACGGTCATTAAAATGCTGTAAATTCCTATTGAATTCAATGCAGAGAGATTGAACAGGTTGCTTGTATAAAAAACTACAAATACCAATACAACACGTACAATATTTAAAGTAAGCTGTAAACTTTGTTTTTCATAAACATTAAAGATATTGGCTATGGGACTTGATATAAACCGGGTTAAAATTAAAATTGAAAGAAAACGCGCATAAACTCCGGCATCTAACCATTCCGGTCCAAAAACCAATTTAAAAACCCAGGGTCCGAATGCAATTAAAAGCCCGATAGGAATTAACCCCACCCAGAATAACTTTTTGATAATTGAAACAGACAGCTTGTATATTTTTTTCGGATTATTCTTTCCATATTTTGAAATTTCGGCATAATACACCTGCGCAACCGACTGCCCAATTAAATCCATGGGCATATTTATCATGTTTTGCGCCAGGCCAAAAATGCCAACCACTTCAACTCCGTAAAAAGCGCCAATTAACAATACCGGCAACTGAGTGCCCAAAGCCAGCAAAAGCTGAGACCAGGACTGCACCAACGGGAATTTTTTATAACGTTTGGCAGCATATTTTATTCCAGACCAGGAGAATGTTTTTAGAAGCTCGGGTTTAAGCTGCACTAATTTGGAGAACAGGCTGGTAATTCCTGCTGCTTCCTGAGCAATGTGACCTAAAAATAGACCGAGTGGTGTCACACCCATAGCTCCAAGGCTAATTTTTACCCCGGCGGATGAAACACCCTGGCTCACTTTGGTACGGGTTATCAATCTGAATTTCCGGGTTCGGACCGCCCAGTTATTTAATGCTTCATAAACACCTTTTCCTAAAAACACAACCGGCATCAACCATAAATAAGGTTGTAATTGTTCTGCCGAAAATTGAACCGTAAAAAATTTGCCAAACAGTGCAATGCCAATAAACCATACAATACTTAAAGAAAGTGTGATTAAAAAACAAAGTTTTAGAATGTTGTCGGCCAGTTTTTCTTCTTTGGCAATAGGAATAGTAACTGCATAGCGCAAAGTGGCAAGCGAGCCTACAACACCCACAACCGAAAGAAAAACAGAAAATATACCGTAATCTTCGGGGGTGTAGAGCCGGGTGATTATGGGAGCTGCAATAATTCCAATCAACTTTGCAGTTACATTACCGCCGGCAACAACCGCAATGTTTTGGAAAAAGATGTTGTTTTTTAGCTTTTCCCTGTATTTTGATATTATGTTTTGAGCTTTCAAAGTGTTTGAAAAATATCTTTTACATCAAATGTTTCAGTTTTTCTTTCAAATTTTCATATCCCCGTTCAATTTGCCATGCATCTTCAACAATGGTTTCGCCATCGGCAACCAAACCAGCCAAAAGAAGTGCCATTCCGGCACGCAAATCCAAGGCTTTTACCATTGCTCCCTGTAATGATTTGCCCCCGTGGATTTTCAACAAGTCGCCATCAACAGAATAATCCATTCCCATTTTTGCTAATTCTTCAGCATATCCATAACGTCCGGGAAAACGAAGGTCAACTATTTTCGATTCTCCCTGTGAACAAGCTCCGTAAACTGCAAAAAGTGGTTGCATATCTGAGTTAATGCCTGGATATGGACCTGTGCTTATTTCAACGGGGTAAGGTGTTCCTCCTCGTACTATGAGGGAATTTTCGCCTCTATAATATTTCATTCCACTTTCACGTAGAAAGACCAAAGGTACTTCGAGGTGTTCGAATGGAAAATTAATGATTTCAATATCACCATTGGTAATTACCGAAGCAATAGCCCAGGTAATGGCTTCCATATTATCTGGCACTACTGTATGCTTTACACCATGTAATTGTTCAACACCATCAATTACAATACATTTCTGTCCAAAAACCTCAATTTTTGCACCCATTTTACACAGCATTTCAATGAGATCAAGAATTTCAGGTCTAATATGTGGATTCCATACTGTTGTTCTGCCTTCAGCTAAAGTTCCACATAATATTGCATTTTCAGTCGCTCCTGTTGATCTTATAGGTAAATGTATTTCGCAGCCTTTCAATCTACCTGTTGATTTCGTGCATAAATAACCTTCCTCTTCCCAAACTTTTGCACCCATTCGTTCAAGTATCAGAACGTGTAAGTCAAATTTCCGATCTCCTAATTTACATCCGCCGGGAAGAGGTACTATTCCTGCCCCAAATCGAGTAGTAAGAGAACCTAAAATGAGTAAAGAATTACGAATGGATCGCTCATCCCACAACAACTCATTGGATATTGGAGTATTTTCTTCTATTCTTAAATAATTATCCTTCTCAATACATGTTTTACCCATTTTGTTGAGCATAGAAATATGAACTTGCATATCTAACAAGCCATTAGGTGAACGAAATATTTCTACTACCTCATCAGTCAAAAGTGATGCTGCAAGAAGTCGTAATGCTGAATTTTTAGCACCACTTAATTTAACCTGCCCTTCTAGTTTTGATTTTGTGATTTTAATTATATCCATTAAATTTTTAACCTCCGATATTGTAATATGTAAATCCTATTTCTTCAAGTTCCTTCCTTTCATATATATTTCTGCCGTCAAGCACCAGGGGGTATCTCATTATTTTTATTAGCGTTCTCCATGAGAGCACTCTGAACTCTTTCCATTCTGTAACTAAAAGTAACGCATCAGAGTCAACAGCTGCATCATAACTCGTATTACAGTATTCTACTTTGTTTCCTATTATTCTCTTGCATTCAGTCATCGCTATTGGATCATAAACTTTAACTTTACAACCTTCTTTAAGCAATGAATTAATAATCACCAGAGAAGGAGCCTCCCTCATATCATCTGTATCAGGTTTAAAAGATAATCCAAGAACTGCAATAGTTTTGCCACTTAGATTACCATTGTAATGATTAAATAATTTTTTGAATAAGATATTCTTCTGTTTATCGTTAACAGATTCTACAGCATTTAATACTTCCATATCATATCCATATTCAGATGCAGTTTTAATTAATGCTTTAACGTCTTTGGGAAAACAACTTCCACCATATCCAGTTCCTGGATATAAGAATTTTGAGCCAATTCTTGTATCGCTTCCAACACCTCTTCTAACCATATTTACATCAGCTCCTACTAATTCACACAAGTTTGCAATATCATTCATAAAACTGATACGGGTTGCAAGCATTGCATTTGAGGCATACTTTATCATTTCGGCAGAAGGTATGTCAGTAAATATCATCCTATTGTTGTTCATCATAAATGGCTTGTATAATTTTTCCATTAATGATTTTGCCTTAGCTGAATCCAAACCAACAACAACTCTGTCCGGTTTCAAAAAATCTTCAACCGCATTCCCTTCTTTCAGAAACTCAGGATTAGATGCAACATCGAATTCTATGTCATTTTCACGTTTATTCAACTCTTCACGAATAGTGGTTCTTACTTTCTCAGCTGTCCCTACAGGCACTGTACTTTTTGTAACAACTAATAAATACTTTTCGAGATTTTTTCCTATCGTTCTTGCAACATCAAGAACATATCTTAAATCAGCAGAACCATCCTCCTCTGGGGGAGTACCAACTGCAATAAAAACAATCTCAACATCATGTAGCACTTTAATTAAATCAATCTCAAAAGTTAATCTACCTGCGTCAACATTTCGCCTTACAATGTCTTCTAATCCAGTTTCAAAGATTGGAATTAATCCTTTTCGAAGATTATTAATTTTTTCTTCATTTATGTCTATACACGATACATCTATTCCTACTTCTGAGAAACAAGCACCTGTAACTAAACCAACGTAACCAGTACCTACAATTGCAATTTTCATTGTTAATTATAATATGATTTAAACCAATCAACATATTCTTTAACCCCTTGTTTTATTGAAGTCTTGGGGCGATAATCTAAATCTGTTTGTAAAAGCGTTGTATCAGCATTTGTTTGATATACATCTCCTAATTGCATTGGTTTCATTTCAATAATAGCTTTCCTATTACAACATCTTTCGATTTCTGCTATAAAGTTCCTAATTTTGACAGGAGTTGAATTTCCAATATTATAAATTTTGTACGGAGCCTCTGAAAAAGAAGGATCATGTTTAATTGAATCCCAAGTATCTTTTGCCTTTGGAGGGTTATCAATTACTCTAATAACTCCATCAATTATATCATCAATATACGTAAAATCACGTATCATATCTCCATGATTGAATAATTCTATTTTATTATTATTCATAATTGCATTTGTAAATAAGTATGGACTCATATCAGGTCTTCCCCAGGGGCCATATACTGTAAAAAACCTCAAACCTGTTGTAGGTATATGATATAAATGACTATATGAATGCGCTATAAGTTCATTGGATTTTTTAGAAGCTGCGTACAAACTAACAGGATGTGCAATACTTGATGTTTCTGAATATGGTACATCTCCATTTAATCCATACACACTACTAGAACTTGCATAAACAAAATGTTCAATTTCATTCATACGACACTGATCTATTAAATTGAAAAAACCTACAATATTTGATTGTATATAAGCTTTTGGATTTTCAAGTGAATATCTAACACCCGCTTGTGCTGCCAGATGGCAAATTATATCATACTTATCTTTAAAAAGCTCTTTAATATCTGTTTCATTCGAAATGTCAATCTTTTGAAATTTCAAATTCTGATAGAGAGTACTAGAGTAGATAGTTTCTGTTGAATTGCGTATATCAATCCCTAATTTCTTCAATCTATCATATTTCAGTTGAGGATCGTAATAGTCATTTAGGTTATCAATAGCAAAAACCGTATCACCTCTTTGTAGTAAGGCTTTAATTAAATGGTAACCAATGAAACCAGCACCTCCAGTTACTAATATTGTTTTCATATCCCTACAACTTCCCATCAATAACCTCTTCACTTAAAATACCCTTAACATCATATACCACACTGTTTCCATTGGAAATGTGGGCGATGTCAAGATTCTTGAATTCATTGTGTGCCACTGCAAGGATAACCGCATCATAATGTTGCTCGGGAAGCTCGTTCTGCAGCACTACCCCATACTCATGTTTTGCTATGGCTGGATTTGCCCAGGGATCGTAAATTGTTACATTGGCATTGTACTCTTCCAGCGTTTTGATGATGTCAATCACCTTGGTGTTGCGCACGTCGGGACAGTTTTCCTTGAAGGTAAAGCCTAAAACCAGCACATTTGAGCCAAGCACCTGAATCCCTTTCTTGAGCATTAGCTTCACCACCTGATCGGCCACATACTCGCCCATGCCATCATTGATGCGACGTCCGGATAGAATGATCTCCGGATTGTAACCCAATCGCTGTGCTGCCTGTGCCAGGTAGTAGGGATCCACACCAATACAGTGACCGCCTACCAACCCCGGTTTAAAGGGGAGAAAGTTCCACTTGGTGCCGGCTGCTTCCAGCACATCCTGTGTATCGATGCCCATCTTGTTGAATATCTTGGCCAGCTCA
>Ga0116163_1001132_pt1 | contig 17026 bp, 14 predicted proteins | sample AD_UKC107_MetaG_FD_89889 | JGI IMG/M metagenome (GOLD analysis project Ga0116163, IMG submission 89889) | Active sludge microbial communities of municipal wastewater-treating anaerobic digesters from Hong Kong - AD_UKC107_MetaG | ecosystem: Engineered > Bioreactor > Anaerobic > Digestate...
AGCGGTGGCATACCCCAACACAAAAAGTATGACAGTCAAAAATGGCGGCTGCACCATAGTATGTAGTGAACTGCGTTGGTTTTGTGAATTGGCTCACTACATAAGCCGTGATTGTGCGGTTGCAGAGTGGGACTATAATTTCATACTGCCTTTTAATAGTTGTGCATTTACAGCACAAATAATAGTACTTATACTCATTAATGCTGCTCCAAATGCGGGACTTATCATTAAGCCTGGGACAAATCCTGTAGCTAATGGTAATGCAATTAAATTGTAGCCGGTTGCCCAACCAAGATTTTGCACCATTTTTCTATACGTGGCTTTACCAAATAATATCAAATTCGCTATATCTTTTGGATCGCTATCGACTAAGATAATGTCGGCTGTTTCCGCAGCGACATCTGTACCAGAGCCGATAGCAATACCTACATCTGCCTGGGCAAGCGCAGGGGCATCATTTACTCCATCGCCTGTCATGGCTACAAATTCTCCTTTTGCTTGCAAGGCTTTTATTTTATCCAATTTTTCATCAGGTAATACTTCTGCCATGAAATCATCCATGTGTAATTCTTTAGCAACTGCCGAAGCTACTTTTTCATTGTCACCTGTAAGGAGCGAAACCTTTATCCCATTGTCTTGCAGGGTCTTGATAGCATCAAAAGAACTTTCCCTGATTTCATCGGCAAAGGTGATAAAACCAACTAATTCATTTTCAATGATGAGAAAAATTTTAGTTTCTATGCCTTCGTCTTCATCCTCTGGTGGAGTGATGTTCAGTTTTTCCAATAGAACAAATCCACCGCCTTGTACTTTCTTTCCGTTCACTTTTCCGCTTACACCAACTCCTGACTGGTATTTAAAATCTTTAACTTTTAACGGGTCTATATTTTCAGCTTTGGCTTTTCTTTGCAGCCCTTTACTAATGTGGTGTTCGGATGGGCTTTCTACGGATGTGGCATATTGTAAAATGTCGTTTTGGGTGAAGTTTTCCGAAAGGGAAACAATTCTAACGACTTCGTGAGAGCCTTTGGTCAATGTACCTGTTTTATCAAAAACGATAGTGGAAATATTACGGGAGTTTTCAAAGGCTGTACGGTTGCGGATTAACAATCCATTCTTTGCGGAAATACTGGTTGAAATGGCAGCGACTAAGGGAATTGCCAACCCTAAGGCGTGGGGACAACAAATAACCATTACGGTTACCATTCTTTCCAACGCAAAAGAAAAATCTTTGCCTAAGACTAACCAGGTAATGAGTGTGCCAAAACCAACAACCAATGCAATTACAGTTAACCACTTGGCGGCTTTATCTGCTAAACGTTGCGTTTTAGATTTTTGCTTCTGTGCATCATTTACCATTTTAATGACTTTGGAAAGATAGGTGTCAGAACCAATGCCCTTTACTTTTACTTTAATTGAGCCACTTCCATTAATTGCACCGCCAATAACTTCTTGACTTACAGTTTTTGTGATAGGCTTACTTTCACCAGTTAGCATACTCTCATTTAAGTCGCTCTCCCCTTCAGTTATAATACCATCAGCAGGCACTTTTTCTCCAGGCTTAATTACTATTGTATCCCCTTGCTTCAAATCACTAACACTTACCTTTATTACTTGATTACCTTGTACCAAATTCGCTTCATTAGGCATTAATGCAGCAAGTGCTTCCAAGGCCTTGCTTGCTCCGAGAACAGATTTCATTTCGAGCCAATGTCCAATGAGCATAACATCTATCAGGGTGGCTAATTCCCAAAAAAATGTCTTACCATTAAAACCAAAAATGACCGCAACACTATAAAAATATGCTGCTGAGATGGCAATGGCTATCAAAGTCATCATACCAGGGCTTTTCTTTTTAAGTTCGGTAAACAGACCTTTTAGAAATGGCCATCCACCGTAAAAGAAGATAATACTTGCCAGTGCGAACAACAAATAATAACCGCCAGTAAAAGACCAATCTTTACCAATCCAGCTTTGTATCATTGGCGATAACAACAATACCGGGATAGTGAGAATCAAAGACACCCAAAATCGCCTTTTGAAATCTTCTATCATCATACGGTGGTGGTCGTGGCCGTGTTCCCCGTGAGATGGATTATGATGAGAATTACTGTGGTTCTTTTGTGATTGAACCGATGTGTTATGTTGGTGCTGTAAATGATCCATTTATTATTATTTTAAGTTTTTAAGAATAAATTCCACTCGCTCCGATGGCGGTAATACGGGTACAAAAATCGTTGGGCAAGGCAATTCGCTATATACTTTAATAATTAGATTGTGTATTCTTATCTGTTCTGCTTCGTCTTCTCTCCTGGCGTAATCTTTAACCAGTGGCAGTCTATCTAAAATGAAAATCTTTTTATAGCAAAATAGCTCCATTGCGTCCAATAGTTTTTTATCAAATGGTAAATTCAGAAACTGATAATATGCCAAAGCATCAGGTAGTGCCCTATCGAGAAATACTATATCACGAGGGCTTAAACTGGTCTCTTCTTCTATTTGCATATCCAATATTCCTTCTTGAAATCTCTTTTTATTAGCACGAATTTCTTCAACAGTCTCTCCCTTTTCTTTTTGAGTATCGATGTAGTGTCTTGCGTGTTCGATAGTTGTTTGGTAACCTTTTTCTCGAAGTATATTGACCATTGTTGTTTTTCCTGTACAAGGGCCACCTGTTATTACATTCCAATTTGTTTTTATACGGCTATTCATATTTTTAAATTTGTGATGGATTAATGTTCTGTTTAGTACAAACTGCCTTGCCTTCCAGAAGTATTTGCTTTTTTCTCTTTTCTGAAATGTTCAAATAGTATAACATCTTGGGTTGATTGCAAAGTAGTTTGCAGGTAACTACACCTTTACTTACCAAGTAGTTTTTTTCTTTTTTGGTTAATGTGGTTAAGCAGGTAATGGGGTGGACGCCATATTTATTAATTCTATCCCTTATTGCATTTCCATTTGGATAATCCCAACTAATCAATTGTAATCCTGAACATTCTGCATATTGAGTTGCATCACTTGTGAACCGGGTATTGGTAATTATCCATCCCTGATGAAACTTATTTTCGTGTCCACTTTTTTCTTTCCAAGCTTGTTCTACGTCTTTAAATCGAGATTGTATATATAGAGGAATTTTGACATCGCAATGTCTCCCTTGGCGGTTGTGGAATTTACATTCACACATATAATGTTTACTTTTCATTTCAGCAATGACATCTACTTCGTGAGTTACGCATTTTCCTTGTACAACTACACCCACTTTCACTTGGAATCCTTCGGCTTTAAATAGTTCACCTATAAATTTTTCAAACGGATAGCCTGTCTCTCCTAATTCCATAATGGCTTTTTTTAGTTTATACCTTGCTGCCGTAGGGCGAGAATGTTTTCTTAATCTGTCAAAGGCTTTTTTATAAATTTCCCTTGTTGTCATTCCATCAAATATTATACTCTCTATGTCCGCAGCAATGTTGGTGGCAACTTCTTGTGCTGCACCAGCATTTTTTAAAGAGGCTATAAGTTTTTCAATCTTAAAAAGAGCTTCTACACCGTTAGCTTTGATAATCTTTATATTATTCATTTATATGCATATTTTTTATGTTTGCTAATGCGAATACAATAATCAGATAACTCAAGAATATTTCGAGCATTACCACCGAGCGAGCTACGCCCGATAAGGGAGCAATATCACCATAACCTACTGAAGAAAAAGTTATGATACTGAAATAAAGGAATTGATATAGATTATGGATGTAGGTTTTAGATTCTCCAATAATTCCTTCAAACGAGGACTGGTCAAATTGAAAAAGGCAATTATAATCTGTTGCGAATGAAAAAACACAGATACTAATTATCAGACCAAATATCCAAAATAGTCGCTCAAAAGAATGACACAGTTTTACCAACGTGGACAATTGTTTTATTGTGATGAAAGCAATAAAAAAAGTCTTTGTTATTGCTAAGAGCAGGACGATGTATGGAAAAGGAAAAGATTGGTGGTCTATAAATGACATCAAAAACACATAAAGAGATGCTACACCAATTATACTTAAAACAAGCCACGCAGTCTTTCCAATTAGGAGTTTGTAAAAAGAAACATTTTGTGTTTTATTCAAATGTTTAGACATACCTATAATTTGATACTTAATAGTGGCAGTAAAGTATGGTTTGCCAATTCTTCAGTAATGCTCGGGGAAAATAATTGCCGAAGCCCACTTTTGCCGTGCGTACAAATGGCAATTAGATCTATTGCTTTCGAATTTGTGAAATCATTGACACCTTGTTCTACGGTATTTGCATTCATTACATTTTTTGTACAAGCATCCTTACGTGAACAATATTGTAATAGCTCATCCATATTGCGATCTGTTTCTTTACTCTGCACAAATTCATTGGGCGTATTGACGAACAATAACTCTATATGGGCTTTGACTATATCAGCAAAATTCAAGACTTTATGATAGGCTTCTTTTGAAACATCCATAAAATCTGATACAAAGAGAATGTTTTTTATAGGGAGTTGTATTTTATTCTTAACAATCAAAACGGGTACATTGGATTTTCGGATTACTTCTTGTGCATTGGAGCCAATAATGACTTCTCGTATTCCTTGTGCACCGTGCGAACCCATAATTATAAAATCACAATGGTGCTCATCTAAATGCCTGAATATTTCGTCCTTACTCTGGTTGAAGACCAAGGAATGTGAAACATCAATATTTTTCTTCCGGGCTTGTTTTGCCCATTGCTGAAGTTCAGCTTGGGCGTGTCCTATTTGTTTTTTTGTTTCCGGATAGTTTTTTTCCTTTTCCAAAGGCAGCTTTACCCAATCCACTGGTGTCGAAAGTAAATGCAAAAATTCCACTTTTGCTGTAGTCAAATCAGCCATTTCCAAGGCGTATTCTGAAGCGGCATTGGCACAGTCTGAAAAATCGGTGGGTATAAGTATATGTTTCATAATTATTGTTTTTTGTGCATTCCCGTTGTTAACTCATAAGAGCCATCTGAATGCGGTGTTACTTCAAAATAAAATGCTGTGGGTGCTTTGTAATTACCATAGGCTCTGACCCCTTGCATATCACATTGTAGATTGTACAATCTCACCTTACCGTCTTGCTCAGCTACCGTGTAAAAGTCTTGGGAAAACCATTTTAATCTCTCGCTCAGTTTTGGATTTAGACCTTCCAATATTTGTTCATTGATAGGAAATGAATGAAAATCTACTGCTTCGTTTTTAAATCGAGAATACTTACCAATGTACAAGGTGTCCTTGTTCTTAGCTACACCATACCAATTGATATTTCCAACTCCTACAGGAATAGTTTTCATTTCGTTATAGGTAATGTGATTCGCCACTAATTCTGACTGTATCGAATTTGCCACGAATTGTTTATTTACCAAAGTGAATAAAAGATAGACAGAGCTAACTACTAATCCAATGTGGTTTGCCCGACTCCATTTTTTGTTATTTAACTGGTGATAAACTGTGATTCCTAATCCTACGATTAAAGGAATAGTATAAACAGGATCTACAATATTTATGCTGTCAAAACTTACTCTATAATCACTAAAAGGCAAAAACATTTGCGTACCGTATGCAGTAAAGGCATCAAGCAAAATATGTGTAAAGAGAGCCAACCAATTGAAAATAAATAGTCTCTTTACGGAGAGGTGTTTTGTCCATTTAATCCTTGTTAAAATGTAAGTAAGAAGTAGTGCTCCCAACACACTAAACAATATGGAATGGCTAAAACCCCTATGAATACTTATTCGCTGCAAAGAATCGTAGAGTGGTAGTAAAACAACATCAAGGTCAGGAATAGTAGCCACTATGGCACCAAGTACGGCTGCTTTGCCGCCTATTTTCTTGCCGAGCAGGGCTTGTCCAATCGCTGCCCCTAATGTTGCTTGTGTTATACTGTCCATTATTTTAACCTGTTATACAAAAATGCTATGATATACCCGGTTATTCCCCAAAAAACAAATGATACAATCGCCCCAAGGGCAGTTTCACCAATAGGAATATTCATCCGAATAATATTGCTGAAATCCATTCCGTGAAAAAGAAGATTTGACAATTTTACCAAACTGTCCTTTCCCAATATTGCCATAATTAAAAAGCAACCTAAATAGATTACTACTGAAGACAGACCGGCTGCAAGTGCAAACTTCTTTTGATTTAAATTTTCCATTTTACTATTATTTTAAATGAATTAATGATTATGACCTTTGTGGTCGTCCCCGCTAATGGGTGTTAAGTTCATTCCACATTTAGAACACTTATCACCTTTGATACCCGTGATTTCAGGGTGCATAGAACAAGCATAGGTGCTATTTTTTACATAGTCCATTCCACAAACCGGACACTTGCCTGCTTTGTCACTACCACTTCCTTCACAGTGCATTGGGCACACGTATGCAGAGGTGTACTCCTTACCTTGTTTTTCAGTTTGTTCTGTTTTGGCGCTGTTGTTTGATTTGTTGCCACACGAAATGAGTGTTAGCCCGATAGCAAATAGTGCTATGATTACGAATTTGAATTTTGAATTTGTCATTGTTTTAATATTTAAATGTGAAAAAATGATATTTAGTTTTTTGGCCGTTCATATTGACAGCAACCCGGTAATTTGTTATATACTTCTTCTTTTGCCCGGTGTGTTTCGCTATCGTAACCTACATCTGCAATTCTTTGTTTGATAGCATCAAGATTAATTAGATCGGAATTAAAGGTTACTTTCATTTGATCAGTTTCTTTATCCCAATCAGCAAGTGTTACTCCTTCTACATTTTTTAGTGATCCTTCAATAGTTTTCTCACACATTCCGCAATTGCCATAAACCATAAATGTTTTGGTTACGGTTGTGTCGGTTTTAGTTGCCAATTGATTGGATAAATCACTGACGGAAGCAGATTTTTCTGAAGTTCCAGATTCGGAACTGTGGCAGGTCTTTTTCTTAGAGTTAGAACTACAACAGCTTTGTGCATCTGCATTAAATGTAAAGCCAATTAGGCTTAATCCGAGAAATAAAATAATATTTTTCATTGTTAATATTTTAAATGTTTAATTAAATAGTTTGTAAATTGATATCATCAGTATATGTGTGAATAGTAATATTAGAATGATTCTATTGAAGACATTTTTCCTTTTTGAAGGTTTATTGTTTGTTTGACAGCACTTTTTCATGAGCGATAATCTTTATTTTTTTACGACCTTGTAAGTATGATTAAATTCAGAGTTTTTGATGTTGAATAAGTAAAGCCCAGTTGCGTATTTCGCCATATTAAATTCTTCGTAGTCATTTGTCGACTCTCTTCTTTCCAATAGCTGACCGGATGCGTTAAAGAGTTCAATGGTCGAAGGAGTAAGTCCATGCAGTCTTATAATATGGGAAGCGGGATTGGGATAAATGGATACAGATTCTTTACCCTGTTCATTAATGCTTGTCGTTTTGTCAAATACAATAAACTGCCCCATCATCCCCTCATCTTCATGACTGAGCATGTGACAATGATACATATAGGGCGTATCCTCATCTGCAAAATCTTCAAACTTGGTGATGAACCGTATCGTGCCGAACATTGGCGGAACAAGCACTACATCCTTTTTGCCTTGCATACTGGCAGGAGGAGGATTCCCGTTAATGTCTAAAATGTAAAACTGGACATCGTGTATATGAAAGGGATGGGAAATGGCGGTCATATTGGTCAGTTCCCATATTTCGGTATTGTTGAGAGGAATTTCGTAATTAATAACTTCCATGTCAAAGACTTCCCCATTAATTTCAAATGGTCCGTTTAACATCCCATTCGGTCCCATTTGAACAGGCTGAAACAAAAGACTTCGAGTGGTATTTATATCAGATTCTAAATATGGTTGATTGCTAATTAATAAAGAAGGAATTGTAGAGACAGGATTAGTAGTAGGTGCTTCAACATTTAACTGAAGAATAGAAAAATCACTTCCGTTTAATTGATTACTACTGTATCCCGCTATACTACCCATTGGCATTGCACTTGGATTGGTTGCCCCATAAATGCCACTTGATAGTTCAGACGCAAAACTCATCAAGTTAATGGATTGCCCATGTTGAGCGGATAAATCCAGCAGAATTTCTGCTCTTTCTCCAGGTGCTAACAATAACCTTGTAAGCGAAACGGGCGCATCTAACAAACCACCGTCAGAGGTTATTTGGTGAAAATTGAGATTATTTTGAAATCCCAGATTATAAACTCGTTCTGTTGATCCATTTAGTAATCGTAAGCGGATGATTTGTGCAGGCGCATCAAGGTAAGCATCTAAAGTAGCGTTACACATTATTACATCATCAAAGGCGGTATTCCATAACATCTGTTTATCGGAATCAAAAGCTCTGGACTGTATAACAATCGGAAAATCATCTACTCCATAAGTTCGAGGTAAATTCAGTTGAGCTTCTTCATTATCTCGAACAATAATAAATCCCGCAGCTCCTCTTGTTACTTGTTTTTCGGTATGCTCATGCAAATGTGGATGATACCAGTAAGTCGCTGCGTTATCTAAAACAGTAAAAGATGGCGACCAGGTTTGTCCACCTTCAATGATAGAATGAGGGCCGCCATCATTTTCTGCCGAAACATGGAGACCATGCCAATGCAAAGTAGTTACTTCGGAAAGATTGTTAGTCACATTTATCGTTACCTCATTTCCTTTTTCTAAGATTATCGTTTTACCTAAAATATTCTGATTGTAGCCAATGGTATTTGTGTTAAAACCAGGATAAAACTCAACCTGTCCGTTTTGTAGGCTTAGATTGATAGATGCACCTGATAAGGTATCAGGTATGAATAATGGGTTTTGACAGAGTCCTATTAAAGGTATAACTGCCATCAAGATAAAAATAACTTTTTTCATTAGACTTGTTTATGTTTTTAAAATTTAACCCCCAGATCAATGCTTGACTACTTTGTATATATGATTCCTTTCTGAAGTTTTGATATTCAGATAGTAAACTCCAGAAGGGAAATTTGCTAAGTTGAAATGCTCATCGTTACCTGCCGATTCTCTTTTTTCCAAAAGCTGGCCTGATGTGTTGTAAAGTTCAATTACCGACGAAAAAAGCCCACTCAATCTTATTTCATTTAATGTGGGGTTCGGATAAACTTTAATAGAATTTTGGACTTCTAAATTGGTATTGCTTGTAATAATTTGCCCTTTTTCAATTTTAATAATTTCTGCAACAGAAGGGATGTCATCAACCATTGCAAAAAGCATATAGTAGCCAGCCATAGCAGCTATACTATCGGTTGGAATTATGGCATTGATGACATTGTTTCCCGATTGAATAAAATCCAATTCAAGAAACCTATTATTTCCGGTATTCATAGAATGAGTAACTGACTGCAATGAGAGAAGGAGAATAGCAGTTGGTGTATTTGTCTTTTTAAGATTAAACTCGATGGTTTCCCCTCTCAAAAATTCCTGCTTATTCAGATTGTGGATTTCAGGTCGAACACCCTTAAATAGGTAGGGCGGTTCAAAAGCCTCTATGGTACTCAAACCAGGTTCATTCCCTGGTGCACCTTCACCACCGACAGCAATTATTCGACCATCTGGTACAAGGATAGTATTACAATGGTACTCTCTTGCGATGTTTAAATCTTGTAATCTACGCCAGTTATTGGAATATGGATCATACAAATCTGTTAGTTTCGTATAATTCCATTGGTTGGTGTAAGTTGAGTCATTTGGGTCTTCTTTTTCACCTCCCATTACCAATATTTTCTTGTCTGGGAGCAATACTGTTTTGGCTCGACTGCGAACAGGTAAAAAATTCTCTCCTAAAGACCATTGGTCAATTTGTGGGTCGTAAATCTCAACGATGTTACCATAATCAGGAGGATTGAAAGATTTATAGCCAATGGCAACTGCCCGCCCGTCCGGTAGTAGTACTAACTCATGATCGGCATGGTCACCATTTGGTGTCCTGTTACCTTGAACAAAATCAGCAGCTAATTCCCATTGCCCTGAAGATGGTGTGAATAACTGTGGCGGACGATGAGTCATTAAAGCCTCACCCGTGTAAAGAAAGACAATCGGAGAAACTTCATTCCCAATTTCAACATCATCAACTTGAAGCGTTGTGTTATCTGTCGGATCATAAACTTCAGTAGTTTTTACACGCACCGGGTTATCCAAACCTCCACCTCCGATAACGAGCAATTTACAATCAGGCATTTGAATCATGGTTGGATACCAACGATAATCTAAAATACTGTTTTGGGATTCCCAATTTTGTGTGACAGGGTCAAAAGTTTTTACCAGTTGGGTCCCGGGACCATAAACCTCCTGGTCAGCACCACCGACAAATATAATTTTACCATCCAACAATAAACCCGGAGCCACACAGCCTTGTATCAAAGTGTCTCCTTGCACAAATGCAGTATCATTTACTGACGGTTCAAAGAGAAAAGGGGCTTTAGAATTATGGCAATAAAAAATTTTCCTGTTAGGTAAAAGGACACCGAAGTCGCTTCCTCCCAAGGGTTCAGGACTTTCCATGATAATTTCCCAATTCCCGATTTCAATTTCCTCTTCAAGGGAAAAGTTAATACCTTCTTTGTCTTCCTCAACATTCATAGATAATGTTGCATATTCTTTGTTCAATGCAGTTGCACCAATTGTATAACCTTCTGCAGGGACTGAACTAAAATTATAAAAACCTACATCATTTGTCCGGGCTTCAAAGAAAATAGATTCATCACTATTAAAAAGTGTTACCCTTGCATTGGGTATTCCTACGGCACTATCATTAGTAATTAATCCGCTGACTTCAAATTGGGAAAAGACAGGTGGACTGTAAATCATTAACATCAAAACCTGGGTTGCGAAAACTATTGAATAAAGCCTTTTTTTCAAAGTTTGAAGTTTTAAAAAATTATTTGAATAAAATTGAAATCAATATTCCTACTGACAGGAATAAAATTACCACATAAATAGTACGATTATATATTTTTCGTGCGGTAGATGGCTTATTGTCATTATTGCAGCAATTTTTCATTTTTAAAGATTTTTTTTAATGGTTGTGACTATCCTCCTTTTCAATAAAATTACCCTGCACCCCTATTCCATGAATCTGGGAAAGGGTCGCTCCGTAATGTCCCGCTTTACTTACCGTAAATGCGGCTCCTGCTAAGAGAAGGGCTACAATGATTTCCAACCAGACTTTATTTTTAAGAAAAAACATACTGATGCTTTTAAACAATAATCCAATTCCACTCAACCAAATGGTGAGGTAGGCAAATTGGTCATGTTTTTCCAGTACGGCAGTTGCCGCATCCGTCAAACCTGTAGTATGCGGATGAACAAAAGTGGAAGCAACATACGCTCCGAGAAATCCTCCAAGTAAAAGGAGCAGAGTTACCCAATTCATTTGTTTTTTCCAGAGGAAAAAGGAGGCGAATTGAGTCAGCACTGCCAATAACAACAATACGATTGGAAAATGCACCACCAATGGATGTAGGTTGGAAAAATCATCCATGGTTGCCTCGATTATTTCACTTTCTGTTATCATGTTGTAATGATCAACTTCCTGATGACTCGAAGCGACTGTTTCATCATTGACATTGTTTTTTTGTACTACCTCAGTAGAATCCTGTTCTTTTTTATGGTCGTCATCGCCATGAGCTAAAAGCGTGTTGCTTGTAAAAAACAGCAGAACGAAGGAAAGAAGACAAAGAATTTTTTTCATCACAATTTTTTATAAAAATATTAAAATCGAATACTTAATCCACCACCTGCACCAAAACGGTTGTCATAACTGGCGGTTAACGAGAAGTTTTTAGAAAGCAAATACTCCGCCCCAGCATTCCAAACAATTTCTTTTTCATAATTTATACCATCCTCAAAATTGGTGATTACTCCAAAGTCAGCTTGGTATTCATAGTAACCAAAAACAGAAAATCGAGGAAAAAGCATGACACTTCTACCAATGCCAATACGAGGGCGCAGTTTGGTATCTACTCGCACATCGAGGTCAAACATATAAGGGGTAAAAAATCGAAAACCTGCCACACCGATAACATCAAATGCACCTAAACTATCTTTGAAAGTGTTTTCTACATTTACGCCAGCAAATACACTTGCATAATCATAGATATATCGTTGGTAACTAAATTCTGCTTCCAGGTTTTTATTGTAGCCAAATTCAGCCGTCAGATTGAATTGGTTTCTGATATTAGAACTTACCAAATTAAGTCCTGCCATTTGGGAAGATACATCCAAAGTTCCCCATGAGTAAAAAATATCTGTTTCGTGTACTAATTTTGAGATGGGATACTTCTCCATTCTTTTATCACCTGGGGTATCGTAACTAAAGACCCTTGCCATACCACCCATCATGTGATACAGTATATGGCAATGAAAAATCCAATCCCCATATTCATTGCCGTAAAACTCAATGGTCACCTGCTGCATAGGCGGTACATTGACGGTATGTTTTAATGGAGAATATTCCCCGTTTTTATTCAATACCCGAAAAAAGTGACCGTGCAAGTGCATCGGGTGGTGCATCATTGTCAGGTTGTTGAGTGTAATACGAGTGACTTCTCCTTCTTTGATTTTTATTTTATCCGTTTCTGCTAAAGGCACACCATTCAAGCTCCAGATATAGCGGTTCATATTTCCTGTAAGGTTGAGTAGGATTTCCTTGACAGGGGTGTCTGCGGGATAAGTAGTTTTATCAGGTGACTTTAAAAAATCATAACTGAAATCATCAGTCATTTTCATTCCCATATCATGCCCTGACATTTGCATTTGATTGGAGGGCATTTCCATATCCATTTTCATCTTAGGCATGGTATCTTGCGGCATCTTCATCTGCTGTTCCATTTTATTTTGATGCTGCATTTCTGGCATGGGTTTTTCCTCCTTTTTCATTTTCATATTGTCGTGCTTCATGCCTTTCATATTGTCTGAATTATCCATTTGCATTCCGTATTTTTCTTTCATAGCAAATCGTTCATCCTTTTTGGGATTAGCTTTAAGTGCAGGTGCGCCCATTTTCATATTCATTTTCGCCATGTCCTTCATCATCTGAATTTTATCGGGTCTTGGTACATCGGGTGCAGCCATCAACATGCCTTCGCCCAAAAAGGCAGAAGTTTGACCAGAACCATCTTGTGCCGTTGCCCGAATTTCCAGTTTCCCATTTTCAGGAATGGTTACGATAAAGTCGTAAGTTTCAGCAATGGCGAATAGGAGTTTATCTTTCTGAACGGGTACTACATCTAAACCGTCATTAGCAACTAATAAAGGTGTTTCACCTCCGAAGGTCAGCCAGAAATAAGTAGAAGCGGCAGCATTAATCATACGTACTCTGACCTTTTCTCCTGCCTTAAATTCGGGGTATTCATTGGTTTGTTGTCCATTAGTCAGAAATGCGGGATAATAGACATCGGCAATATCTGCACTTTCCATTCTCTGTTTCCAGAAGTTGAATTGTGCGCCCAAAGCTCCTTTGACAATGACCCGATTGAGTGGCGTAGCTGTTCCTTTTTTTATGCCAAACCATTCATTTCCACGTTTTAAATTTTTCAGAACCTTCATGGGTTTGTCATCCGTCCAATCAGACAGCACAATCACCAAATCTTTATCATAGTCTAAGTTCTTTTCCTTGGGTTCAATAACAATCGAACCGTAAACGCCCAATTGTTCCTGTAACATGGTATGGGAATGATACCAATAAGTACCACTTTGCTTCAGGGCAAATTCGTAGGTGATAGTTTCACCTGCTTTAATCGGTGGTGTAGTCAGATAAGGCACTCCATCATAAAAATTGGGCAATAACAAGCCGTGCCAATGCACCGAAGTTTCCACATCCATATTATTGGTCACATGAATTTTGGCGTATTCACCTTCGGTAAATCGAAGGGTAGGACCTGGGATGGAATTGTTGATTGCCATACCCATCACTTCTTTTCCTGTGATATTGACCATTTTTTTGTCAATGCTCAGGTGGTACTCCCGAACGGGTAGGTTATCTACATTTCCTTCAACAGATTTTGCCACCTGTGCTTGAACTTGAATGGCGAAAAGCACAGATACCAAGCCAGTCAATAAAATAGGTTTCATAAATAATGTCATGTGCGGAAATATTAAAAGTGAATAAATAATATTAGTGATTATGTAAATTGACTTGAGCATTGGATTGCTCTTGCATAGGTGGATTTTTGAAATTTATGTCTATGGTGTCCTGTACTGTTCCACAAGTGAGCATTTTTTCTCCGAAATATGGATTGAGTATTTTTTTGTGTTTACTTAACCAATCAGCACCGTCATTGTCATTTGCCATAGGGCAGTGTTGCACGTAAAAAGTGTCACCTTCTACACCGAAAACCTTTAGTGATTTAATGAGTGCTTGTGATAGAAAATCGAATTGTTTACGCTGTTCTTCTATATCTTCTGATTCACCGATTTTTTTACCGTGAGATTGAATTGCTTTTAATTGCTCCATCCAATAGATATGTGCCTTGTCTTTGACCAAGGACATATCTACTTTTTGAGCTTTGCCAAGAATATCATTTACATTTTCTGCTGCTTTTTGTTGATCACTTGCAACAAGTGCATCTTTCAATAAAAGATAAGAACTTGCTATCGCTGTTAGTTGCTCTTTAAATATTTGCGGAGTTGTACTTGTATAGTCTGGTAAATGGGTTGAATGAATAGCATTTTTCGCCATCACATTCTTGTTCATCATACTGACTTGATTGTTTAGTTGTGCGGAAGCATCAATTACAAATGCTCCATTGGTCACTACTTCTTCGCCATACGCTAAGCCGCTTACAACAGCATATCCAGAAGCCGTAGCATCCGCAATTTCAATTTCTCTATACTCAAATGAAGGAATGTCTGTATCAGGAATTTTTACATAAACTACTGAGCGTTGTCCGGTCCACAAGACCGCTGATTTAGGAACTGTAAGTGCACTTGTTTTTTGGTAAGTTGCTAATTCACCTGTTACGAACATTTCAGGTTTTAACTTTCCAGTGGTATTACTTACTTCTGCTCTTATGGTTGCCGCTCTTGTATTGGGGTCAATAACCGGATTAACAAAAGTGATTTTCGCTTTGAATATTTTATTGGGTGTTGAGGGAGTTGTGAAGTTTATGGTTTGTCCAACTCTGACATTTGGCAAGTCATTTTCATAGACATCGAACAGTGCCCATAGGCTATACAGATTTTGCACATCAAACAGCACTTCACCTGTTGAAAGGTAATCTCCAACGGCTACTCTTTTTTGGTTTACTACACCAGAATGGTCGGCATAAATGTTGAACGTCTCTCGAATGGTGCCTGTATTGAGTATATCTTGTATTACTTGCTCTCCAATTTTCCAATACTTCAATTTATTCCTGGCTGCTGTTAAAAGACCGGGGCTTATATCCTGTATTTTTTTTGCTTCTAATAGCTCCTTTTGAGCGGTAATTAATTCTGGTGAATAGATAGTCGCAATCTTTTGTCCTTTATTTACTTGCTCACCTGTATAGCTTACATACAGCTTTTCTATTCTGCCTGGTATATGTGTAACCAGACTGGCAGATTTTGTTTCGTTGGCTTGAATTTTACCATTGAGTTTTAAGGTAGCTCCTTCATTCGCATCAGCGTTCCCAATAATGGTCGTTTGAATATTTGCCAGCTTAATGGCTTCGTCAGTCATTTGAAAGCCAATCTCATTATCACTGCTTGCTTGACTTGCAGGAATTAAATCCATTCCACAGATAGGACAATCTCCGGGTTCATTTTGCCGAATTTGCGGGTGCATTGAGCAGGTCCATATTTCGATTTCGGTCTTGCTTGAATTATGTTCGCTATGCTCCTGTGTAGAGACTGAAGTATTTTTATTAAACAAAAACCAACCAAGCAGTAAACCAATACCAATGGCTGCTATAACAACGATATATATTTTATAATTTTTCATTTTCATTCATTTTAGAAATCCGTTAAACGATTGATTTTAAATTTGGCTAAGTGGGATTGCACTATGGCGTTTACAATGGCAATTTCATATCGGTTAATGTCACTTTGCAACTTCATCAATTCGTCAAATCTTTTGCCTTTACTGCTGTAATCTGCCAATAATATATCGTAAGCACTATTCGATATTTCAATTTGCTTATGAGCCAACTCAAACATCAATTTTGCACTTTTGTACTCTGACTTAAAGCCCTGAATACTGCTCATCATTTTATTGGTCAAACTCTCTTTTTGAAGTTCAAAAGCCTGCTGCTTTAATTCTTCTTCCTGTTTCTTTGCTGTGTATTTTTTGCGATATAATGGAATCGAGACCATTACTTTAGGAATTAGAATATCCCTGCCATTATTTGACGGGAATGCATCGGTTCTGCCATTAACTAAACTGTAATCTAATCCTACTCCGAAAGAGGGTTTCCCATCTAATGTATTTAGAACAAGTGTTTTATTGGACGCTTCTATACTCCAATCCAATTGTTTGATCACTGGGTGATTTGATTCAATCTTTTGCTTGAGTTGCTCTAAGTCGTAGGTTAATTCAGCCAATGCGAGTTTGGTAGTATCGACTTGAATTGAATCATTATTTGGGTTGTTTATCGCTTCATTTATACTTGCTGAAAAGCCTTGCTTCCGTTCTTCGAGAATTTGTATTTGCTGATTTAATTCTTCTATTTTAAGCCGAACCGTGAGTACATCAGAAGCAATGGATTTCCCACTTTCTACTTTTGCCAAGGCCACCTTTTCAATGGTTTCGAAAATGCGAATGTTCTTCTGAATGATTTTTTGCTGTTCTTGTAATAGATATAGATTGAAGTAAGCTGTTTTGATCTGGTAATCTATGTCTAATCGTTCGGCAGCTATTCGCTCATATTTAGACTTTGCCATTGTTAGGGCGACATCTTCCTTTGCTTTTAGCGTACCAAACCAAGGAAACATTTGAGATGCAGATATGATTAGATTTTGAGAACCCAGCCGTGTTTCTACTGGAAGAACAGGGATACCAACACCCACAGTTGGGTCTGG
>Ga0116163_1001135_pt1 | contig 17008 bp, 19 predicted proteins | sample AD_UKC107_MetaG_FD_89889 | JGI IMG/M metagenome (GOLD analysis project Ga0116163, IMG submission 89889) | Active sludge microbial communities of municipal wastewater-treating anaerobic digesters from Hong Kong - AD_UKC107_MetaG | ecosystem: Engineered > Bioreactor > Anaerobic > Digestate...
CCCGGCTGCATCGTAAGCGGGGAGACGGGTCCGGTGATCCCCTACGCGCTGGACAAGCTGCAGGACCGCGGCAAGTTCTTCGTGGACCCCGGCGAGGAGGTCTACGCCGGCCAGGTGATCGGCGAAAGCCCCAAGCCCGGCGAGGAGCTGGTGGTGAACGTGATCCGTGTGAAGAAGCTCACCAACATGCGCGCCAGTGGCAGCGACGAGAAGATGAACATCGCGCCCGCCATCAAGTTCAGCCTGGAGGAGTGCATGGAGTACATCGCCGGCGACGAATACCTCGAGGTCACGCCCAAGAGCCTGCGCATCCGCAAGGTGCACCTGGACGAGAACGAGCGCAAGAAGCACGCGAAGAAGCTGCAGGAAGCCTGAGCAGTCGGCAGTCTTCAGTCGGCAGTCGGCAGTGCGCAGTCTTCAGTCGGCAGTCAGGGGTCGTGAGTCGGCGGTCCGACGGCGGTCGGCGGTGGGGCGAAGCGCCCTCTTGCCTCTTCCCGTCTTGTCTCTTCCCCCTTCTTCCTTCCCCTAGTTCCGCATCCGCGTGGCGAAGGAGCGCAGCCCCACCAGGCGTTGCATCCGCAGCTGGTAGTCGTTGAAGTAGACCAGCACCAGGTACTCGTTCTCCGTCTGGAAGTGTGAACCCTCGAGCCGGGTGAGGTCGCTGACCTCCGATCCGTCCGGCAGGAAGGCGTAGGCGTAGTCGTAGAAGCCCTGCTTCAGCGGCACGGTCAGGTGGTAGAGGTCCCGCTCGCGGTCCCAGTTCATCCGGAACTCCTTGCGGCACTGGAAGTCGCTGAGCGCGCCGTAAACGTAGACCCCGCCCCCGTACAACGGAGCGTCCAGCTTCAGGGTGAAGTGCACGTTCACGTAGTCGGCGTTCCGATCGGGGTCGTCGAACTCCACGTGCTGCACCAGGAAGCGTCCATTGATGTCTGGCTGCTCGAAGTAGACCCGGATGTTGCGCTTGGTGTCCGGCACCAGGAACACGTCCGTGAGGCGTGGGCCGTTCACGATGCTGGCCACCTGCTGGTGCCGGAAGCGCAGGTCCTTCACGTCGAAGTTGCGCCACTCATTGTTCCCGGGGAACAGGCCCGCGTCGGGAAAGTCGTAGATCAGTTCGTTGGTGCGCACGAAGCGTGGCTTGAAGCCGCTGTGGGCGGCGTCCCAGCGCATGTTCTGGAGCGCGACCACGCGCAGGTCGCCGAAGGGGTCGGGCACGTCCAGCCCGGGGTAGCGGATGGTGAGGTCCAGCTGCTGGGCGCTGTTGCGCTCCTCCACGTTCCGGCTGGCCTGCACCTGCGTGTCGATCCACACCTGTTGCTCGAAGACCAGCAGGCGGCGGGTCAGGACCAGGTCCTCCTCATCATTGTCACGGAACACCTTCAGGAGATAATTCCCCGAGCGGGTCGGTCGCATCCGGTCGTTGGGCACTTCCAGCGCGTAGTGGAAGTAGGGTTGGAGGGTGTTGAAGCTGAGGCGGGGAGGAGGGAGGTAGTCGGTGAACGCACCTTCCAGGTATTGTCCTTTCGGCACATCGCTCGGTCGCCAGTCCGCATCGCAGTGCACCAGGGTGTAGCTCAGGTACTCGGCCTGGTCCTGCAGGTCGTCGAAATGCAGTTCCAGCCGGTCCCCGCTGCCAAGCTCCAGGATGGGCTGTGAGAGGGCGAACCCCTGCTTGTAGAGCTGCACGGTGCGCACGGTGGGGCTGTACACCTGGTCGGTGAAGCGGGGCAGGGGGCCGTCGTAATAGGGATCCTCCTGAGCGGGCAGGTCCAGGGGGCCTGTGGATGCACACCCGAGCAGCACGGACATGAGGCACATCGGGACCAAGGGCTTGGGGCGTTCCGCCCTCCCTTTGCGGGTGGTCCTTCTGAAAGCTGCGCCGATCAAGGGGTTCCGCGAGCGTTAAGCCGGTGTTGCGGAAGGGGAAAGATAGCTATTTTTGCGCCGCTCGAACGAGACCCGCACCCGCGATCATGTCCAAGACCATCAGGATCCGCAAAGGCCTCGACCTGCGGTTGAAAGGCGAGGCCGAGAAGGTCATCGTCCAGGCCGATCCCCCCGGCGTCGTTGACATCAAGCCCACCGACTTCCACGGCCTCACCCCCAAGGTGCTGGTGAAGCCCGGTCAGGAGGTGAAGGCCGGCATGCCGCTGTTCCGCGACAAGTACAACGAACGCGTGCTCTTCGCCAGCCCGGTGAGCGGCGAGGTGGCCGATGTGATCCGCGGCGAGAAGCGGAAGGTGCTGGCGGTGCGCATCATCGCCGACAAGGAGACGAGGTACCAGGAGTTCGGTCCCGCCGATCCCGCGAAAATGGACCGCGGTGCCATCATCGAACGGCTGCTCGAGAGCGGCTGCTGGCCCTTCATCCGGCAGCGCCCCTTCGACGTGGTGGCCGATCCCGCGCAGGAGCCCCGCGACATCTTCATCAGCGCGTTCGACACGCGCCCGTTGGCCGCCGACCTGGACCTGGTGGTGCGCAACAACGGCGCCGAGCTGCAGGCCGGCCTGGACGTTCTGGCCAAGCTGACCAAGGGGCGTGTGCACCTCGGTCTCAGCGACCGTACCGCCGCCCGCGAGTTCCTGGATGCCAAGAACGTGCAGCACGACACCTTCAAGGGTCCGCACCCTGCGGGCAACGTCGGTGTGCAGATCCATCACACCGCTCCCATCAACAAGGGGGAGGTGGTCTGGACCACCGGTGTGCAGGACGTGATGGTGATCGGCCGGCTGTTCCTCACCGGCCATTTCGACGCCACCCGCACCGTGGCCGTGACCGGCAGCGAAGCGCGTAACCCCAAGTACCATCGGACCCTGATCGGTGCGCCGGTGAAGGACCTGATCGGTGATGTGGAGCCCGGTGTGCGTGTCGTGAGCGGCGATCCCCTGAGCGGCAGCAACGTGGGCGTTGACGGGCATCTCGGATTCTACGACACCCAGCTGACGCTGCTCCCTGAGGGCGACGAGCCGAAGTTCTTCCTGACCGATGGCTGGCTGAGCCCCGGACTGAACAAGTTGAGCGCGAGCCATGCCTATCCTTCCTGGCTGATGCCCGGCAAGCGCTATGCCCCGGACACCAACCAGAACGGGGAGGAGCGGGCCTTCGTGATGAGCGGGCAGTACGAAGCGGTGTTCCCCTTCGACATCTATCCCGTTCACCTGCTGAAGGCCATCCTGGTGAACGACATCGAACAAATGGAGAACCTGGGCCTTTTGGAAGTGGCCCCCGAGGACTTCGCGCTCTGCGAGTTCGTCTGCACGAGCAAGATCGAGTCGCAGGCCATCGTGCGCGAGGGGCTCGATGTGCTGAAGAAAGAGACCACCTGAAGCGAACGGCACGATGAAGGCTCTGAAGAAAGCGCTCGACAACCTGCGGCCCACCTTTTCCAAGGGGGGCAAGCTGGAGAAGCTGCACTGGGTCTGGGACGCGAACGAGACCTTCCTGTTCACGCCCGGCCATGCCACGCAACGCGGCGCCCACATCCGCGATGGCATCGACCTGAAACGCACCATGTTCATGGTGATCCTGGCCATGGTCCCCTGCCTGCTCTTCGGCATGTGGAACGTGGGGCACCAGCACTTCCTCGCGCTCGGTGAGTACACCGCGCTGGGTGAAGGCTTCTGGCAGAAGTTCGGGTTCGGTGCGCTGAAGGTGCTGCCGATCGTGGTGGTGAGCTACGCCGTGGGCCTGGGCATCGAGTTCGTCTTCTGCAGCATCAACAAGCACCCCATCCAGGAGGGCTTCCTGGTCAGCGGCATGCTCATTCCCCTGGTGATGCCGGTGGACGTGCCCCTCTGGATGGTGGCCGTGGGCACCGCCTTCGCCGTGGTCATCGGCAAGGAGGTGTTCGGAGGCACGGGCATGAACGTGCTGAACGTGGCGCTCACCGCGCGTGCGTTCCTGTTCTTCGCCTACCCGACCATGATGAGCGGCGACAAGGTGTGGGTGAATACCAGCACCGCCGACGGACAGGCCGTGGTCGACGGTTTCAGCGGAGCCACTTCGCTGGGTCTGGCCGCCACGGGCAACGCCGGTCAGGTGACCTCGCTGATGGACTCCTTCTGGGGCTTCGAGGCGGGCAGCATCGGTGAAACGAGCGCTTTCGCCTGCCTGCTGGGTGCGGCCCTGCTGCTCTTCACCGGCATCGGCAGCTGGCGGATCATGTTCAGCGTGTTCCTCGGCGGACTCACCATGGCCGGCATCTTCAACCTGGTGGGTCCCGGTCTGGGCAACGAGTACATGCAGATCCCCGTGCTGCACCAGTTGATGCTGGGCAGCTTCATGTTCGGTCTGGTGTTCATGGCCACCGATCCGGTCACCGCGGCACAGACCGACACCGGCAAGTGGATCTACGGGTTCTTCATCGGCCTGCTGGCCATTTTGATCCGCGTGGTGAACCCGGCCTACCCGGAGGGCATGATGCTGGCCATCCTGTTCATGAACGTGATGGCCCCGCTGATCGATCACTACGTGGTGCAGGCGAACATCAAGCGCCGCATGAAACGCGCAGCCCTGGCTGCCTAAGGACCGAGCGATGGCATTCGACAAGAACAGCAACGGCTTCACCTTCGGCTTCGCCACCGTCCTGGTGGTGGTGGTGGGCACCCTGCTCGCCGTCACCTACATGGGCCTGAAGCCCGCGTACGACGAGAACGTGCGGCGGGAGAAGATGCAGAACATCCTGGGTGCGATGGGCGTGGAGGTGGACCGCGACGCGGCCCCGACCAGGTACCAGGAGCTCGTGAAAAGCGCGTTCCTCGTGGATGCCAATGGAAAGCCGGTGGATGGTGACGGCTTCGCGCTGGACGTGCTGAAGCAGTACAAGGCCTGGAAGGCCGGTGAGATCGAGGCCGGGGACATGGTGTACCCGGTGTACGAGGCCGACAAGGAGGGCACGAAGCTCTACGTGCTGCCCGTGGTGGGCACCGGGCTCTGGGGCCCGATCTGGGGCTACCTGAGCGTGGAGGACGACGGTCGCACGGTGCACGGTTCCCTCTTCGACCACAAGGGCGAGACCCCCGGCCTGGGCGCGGAGATCGCCACGCCGATGTTCGAGGACCAGTTCCCCGACAAGACCATCACGGAGGCCGATGGCACCTACACTGGCATCAAAGTGTACAAGGGCGGCAGCCAGACCACCGACCCGCACGGGGTGGACGGCATCTCGGGAGGCACCATCACCAGTGATGGCGTGGACGAGATGCTGCAGCGCACCCTGGCCGTCTACGTTGATTTCTTCCAGTCCCGCAACGGGACCAACTCCTATTCGCAGCGATGAGCACCGATACCGCCACACCGGCAGCGCCGAAGGAAGGGCTCTTCAGCAAGAAGAACCGCAAGCTGATCACCGATCCGCTGGACGACAACAACCCGATCACCGTTCAGGTGCTCGGCATCTGCTCGGCCCTGGCGATCACCGTGAAGATCGAGAACGCCCTGGTGATGTCCATCAGCGTGCTCTTCGTGCTCGTGTTCGGCAACATGGCCGTGAGCGCCCTGCGCAACCTAATCCCCTCGCGCATCCGGATCATCGCCCAGCTGGTGATCGCCGCCGGCCTGGTGACCCTGGTCGACATCCTGCTGAAGGCCTACGTGTACGACGTGAGCAAGCAGGTGGGGGTGTACGTGGGACTGATCATCACCAACTGCATCATCATGGGCCGCTTCGAGGCCTACGCCATGGGCAACAAGGTGCTGCCCAGCGCCATGGACGGCATCGGGAACACCCTGGGTTACGCCTGGATCCTGGTGGTGGTGGCCTTCTTCCGCGAACTGTTCGGTAGCGGCACGCTCATGGGCTTCCGGGTGATCCCTGAGAGCCTGTACAGCACCGAAGGCGGTTTCTACTTCAACAACAACATGATGATCCTGCCGCCGATGGCCCTGGTGCTGGTCGGCATCATCATCTGGGTGCAGCGTTCGCGTAACACCAAGTTGTTGGAGGAGGGTTGAGGGTTGGATGTTGAAGGTTGGATGTTGGAGGTTGAATGTTGGAAGTTGAGATGGCTACGTTGAGAAGCTTCGAGGAATTGCGTTGTTGGCAGGCCGGGCGGCGTCTGAGGATGTTCGTCCAGGGGTTGTTGGCGCGCATGCCCAAGGAGGAGGCCTTCCTGATGGTCTCCCAGTTGAAGCGGGCCTCTCGTTCGGTGACCCACAACATCGCCGAGGGCTTCGGCCGCGAGAACGCCCAGGACAACCTGCGCTTCTGCCGCGTATCCCGGGGCAGCCTCATGGAGGTGTTGGACCAACTGATCACCTGCGCGGACGAAGGGCTGATCACGCCGGAGGAACTGCGTGAAGGCCGCGACCTGTTCACCGAGACACGAGCCCTGCTGGAGGGCTACATGGAATACCTTCGCAAGGCCAAGTCGGATAACCAATTGAGGGAGGAAAGCGCCACCTACGGTGCGGTGGACCTCCAAGGTCTGTTGGAGGCCGTAACATCCAACAGTTCAACCTACAACCCCCAACACACCCCGGGATGAACCTCGTCAACATCTTCGTCAAGGCGATCTTCATCGAGAACATGATCTTCGCCTACTTCCTGGGCATGTGCTCGTACCTCGCCGTGTCCAAGACGGTGAAGACGGCCGTGGGCCTGGGTGCCGCGGTGATCTTCGTGCTGGGCGTCACCGTGCCGGTGAACTACCTGCTGGAGAACTATGTGTTGAAGGAGGGCGCGCTGGCCTGGCTCGGGCCCCAGTTCGCCGAGGTGGACCTCAGCTTCCTCAGCTTCATCATGTTCATCGCCGTGGTGGCGGCCATCGTGCAGCTGGTGGAGATGGTGGTGGAGAAGTTCGCCCCCGCGCTGTACGGTGCCTTGGGCATCTTCCTGCCCCTGATCGCGGTGAACTGCTCGATCCTGGGCGGTGCCCTGTTCATGCAGGAGCGCCAGTACAGCAACATCGCGGAGGCCACCAGCTTCGCCCTGGGCAGCGGGGTGGGCTGGTTCCTGGCCATCGCCGCCATCGCGGCCATCCGCGAGAAGATCCGTTACAGCCATGTGCCCGCCCCCTTGAAGGGACTGGGCATCACGTTCATCATCACCGGGCTCATGGGCATCGCCTTCATGAGCTTCATGGGCATCAAGATCTGACGCACGGACATGGGTTCCACGATCCTCATCACCCTCGCGGTCTTCCTCACCGTCACGCTGCTGCTGGTGGCGCTGCTGTTGTTCGCCAAGGCGAAGCTCTCACCAAGCGGCCTGGTGAAGGTGACCATCAACGGGGAGAAGACACTGGAGGTCGCCGCCGGGGGCACGCTGTTGAGCACCCTGAGCGAGGCGAAGATCTTCCTGCCCAGCGCCTGCGGCGGCGGCGGCACCTGTGCCATGTGCAAATGCCAGGTGCTCGAGGGTGGTGGCGAGATCCTGCCCACCGAGTCGCCCTACTTCAACCGGAAGGAGATCCAGAACAACTGGCGCCTGGGCTGCCAGGTGAAGGTGAAGCAGGACATGGAGATCAAGGTGCCCGAGGAGATCTTCGGCATCAAGAAGTGGGAGTGCGAGGTGGTCTCCAACTACAACGTGGCCAGCTTCATCAAGGAGTTCGTGGTGAAGCTGCCCGAGGGCGAGCACCTGGAGTTCGAGGCCGGCGGCTACATCCAGATCGACGTGCCGCCGATCGAGGTGGACTTCAAGGATATGGACATCACCGCCCATCCGGACCTGGTGAAGCTCCATGGGCGCGATCCGCAGGATTTCCAGGCGGAGTGGGACAAGTTCAACCTGTGGCCGCTGAAGATGCGGAACGACGAGCTGATCTTCCGCGCCTACTCCATGGCCAACCACCCGGCGGAGGGCAACATCATCATGCTCAACATCCGGATCGCCACCCCGCCCTGGGACCGGGCGAAGAACGACTGGATGGACGTGAACCCCGGCATCTGCTCCAGCTACGTGTTCAGCCGGAAGCCGGGCGACAAGGTCACGATCAGCGGTCCGTACGGCGAGTTCTTCATCAAGCCCACGGACGCCGAGATGCTCTACATCGGCGGTGGTGCGGGCATGGCCCCCATGCGGTCGCACCTCTTCCACCTCTTCCACACGCTGAAGACGGGCCGGAAGGTGACCTACTGGTACGGTGGACGCTCCAAGCGCGAACTCTTCTACCTGGACCACTTCAAGAAGATCGAGGCCGAGTTCCCCAACTTCCGCTTCTTCGTGGTGCTCAGCGAGCCGCTGCCCGAGGACAACTGGAAGGAGAAGAAGGACGTGGACGACCGCGAGGGCGACGGTTTCACCGGTTTCGTGCACCAGGCGGTGATCGACCAGTACCTGAGCAAGCACGAGGCACCGGAGGACATCGAGGTGTACTTCTGCGGTCCGCCGCTAATGAACGCCGCCGTGCTGAAGATGTGCGACGACTGGGGCATCCCCGACGAGAACGTGAGCTTCGACGATTTCGGCGGATGATGTCCTTCAGGAACGAACCAATGGAAAGGCCCCGCACGCTGCGGGGCTTTTCGCTGCCGGTGGTAGCGGTCGTGCTGCTGGGCGCCTGCGGTGCGCCGTCGGGAACGGTCCCTGGGACCGACCTCATGGTGTTGGAGGGCCGTGCGCAGGGCACCACGTTCACGATCAAGTACCTGGACAGCCTGGGCCGCGACCTGAGCGGTCCGGTGGACAGCCTGCTGCGCGCGATCGATCGGAGCTTGAGCCTTTGGGACACGGCGAGCACGGTGAGCCGGTTCAATGCCATGGACAGCCTGCGCACCAGCGACCTGCATTTCCAACGCTTCGTGCGGGCCTCGCGGCATTTCGCGGAGATCACCGGCGGGGCTTTCGACCCGAGCGTGATGCCCTTGGTGGCCGCCTGGGGCTTCGGGCCCGGCGGGGCGGGCGCTGCCGACACCACCCGGCTCGACAGCCTGAGCGGCCTGGTGGGCATGGAGCGCGTACTGGCCAACGACATGGCGGCGATGTACAGCTCCTCCTTTCCGCCCGAGATCGTCTTCCGCAAGGAACGGCCCGGCGTGCGGTTGGACCCCAACGGGATCGCCCAGGGCCATACGGTGGACGTGCTCGCGCAGTACCTCTTGCAACTGGGGATCACCGATCTGATGGTGGAGGTGGGGGGCGAAGTGCGTGCGCACGGCGTGAACGACCGTGGCACACCTTGGGTGATGCAGATCGACAAGCCGGTGGACGGCCCGGAGCATGTCCGGCAGACCACCGTGCCGCTGGAGGACCGTGCCCTGGCCACCAGCGGGAACTACCGCAAGTTCCGCGAGGTGGGCGGCCGGCGTTTCGGACACACGATCGACCCCCGGACCGGTCGGCCGGTGGAGCATGGGCTGCTGAGCGCCTCCGTGCTCGCTCAGGACGCCGCTTCCGCGGATGCCATCGGTACCGCGCTCATGGTCATGGGCCCCGAGGCGGCCCGGGCCTGGCTGGCCGATCATCCCGAGTTCGAGGCCTACCTGGTGATGGATGATGGCCAGGGAGGGATGTCGGTATGGACGACCCCGGGTTGGCCGGTGACACGGTGAACGGGGCAAGCCTGGTGCCGATTAACTTCGGCCCCACACGGAGAAACCAACACCCTTGATCATGCGCAGACCTCTTTACACCCTGACGAGCTCGGCCGCGTTGGCCGGTCTTCTGCTGCTGGCCGGCTGCGGCGGCTGCAACGGCGGGAACGCCGACACCATGAACGATGATGCCGCCGGCCAGACCGACGGAGCCACCATGGGCGACGACCACGACCACGATCATGCTGCCGGTGATGGCCATGACCACGCCATGGGCGACGGTCACGACCATGGTGACATGACCGGTGACACCCTGTCCAGGGAGGGGGTGGACCAGATGGAGCCGAGGACCTTCATGGACATCACCTACGACACGCCCACGGCCGAACGTGCCGGCACCACCGAGGCCCTGAACGGCCTGCGTGCCAACCTGAAGGCCGAGCTGGACGCGCTTCGTGAGCGCATGAAGGGTGCCGGTGCCGACAAGGAGGCGCTGAAGGCCGATCAGCAGCGTGCCGCGGAGCTGGCCCAGGGGCTGGAGCGCATCGACCGCCTGATCAAGAAGATCGGTGATGCGGATGACGTGAGCTGGGAGCAGGCCCGCGAAAGCCACCTGAAGGAGGCCGAGGAAGTGCGCGTCTGGATGAGCGAGTACGGCTTGAACAACAGCATCTGATCTCGACGAACGCTACAACGCCCCCGTCCGGGACCTCCGGCGGGGGCGTTGTCGTTCCCGAACCGATCAGGTGGGGACCTCGTCCCGGCGGCAGCGTTCCTCCGGGCGTGCCCCGCAGAAGCCGCAGGAGCCGCCCTCGGCCTGCACCAGCGGGTTGTTGCTGGCACAGGTGCCTGCGAACTCACCGCCCTTCTTCGCCCAGATCTTGATGGCGATCCCGGCGAAGGCCAGGGCCAGCAATCCAACGCCCAGCAGGATGGTCAGCAGGGTGGTGCTCATGGTGCAAAGGTAGGACGCCCGCGACCGCACGATCGTTCACCCGATGCTGACGGCCGTCATGCCGGAGATGCAGCGTCCCCGTGATCTTGGTGTTCCATGAGCGAGTTGGAGTTCCGCCCCCGGTTCCGGTTCCGCACGCCGTTGGCGGCGGAGGACGTGGTGGCCAGGGTGCGTGGGCATCAGGCCGGTGAGCGCGGACCCCGAGCCGGGGGAACGGGGAACCACCTCACCCTGCGTTTCCCGGCCAACCTGCGCCGGTCCTGGACGCCGGAGATGTCGATCGATGTGGAGCCGGATGCGGCAGGGTCGCGCGTCCGCTGCCTGATCGGCCCCGCATCGGGGATCTGGATGATGTTCGTGGGCGGTTACCTCTTCTGGTCCTTCGTGGCCATCGTGGGCATTGCCCTGGGCGCGAGCCAGCAGACGCTCGACGGAACGCCCTGGGGCTACTGGCTCATCCTGCCCGCCGCCGTCGGGTCCGTGATCATGTTCGGCATGGTACAGGAGGGCAAACGCCGTTCCCGGGACGACATGCGCACCTTGAAGCGGTTCGTGGACGACGCGCTCGGGTGCGATTGCATCCGCCTGGCCGACGAGCAGGACGACTTCTAGACCATCTCCAGAGGCACCCCGAGGGCCCAGAGCAGCAGGATGGCGCCGCCGACCAGGATGCGGTACCAGCCGAACCCCTGGAACCCGTGCCGGCTCAGCAGCGCGATGAAGCCCTTGATGGCGATCACCGCCACCACGAACGCGATCACGTTGCCCCAGGCGAAGAGCTTCCAATGCTCCGCGGTGAAGGCTCCTCCGTCCTTCCAGTAGTCGTACAGCGACTTCACCGTGGCGCCGAACATGGTGGGCACGGCCAGGAAGAAGGAGAACTCGGCGGCATGCTTCCGGGTGAGGCCCTGCGTCATGCCCCCGATGATGGTGGCCGCCGAGCGCGACACGCCCGGCACCATGGCCAGGCACTGGTAGCAGCCGATGATCACCGCCTGCTTCGCGGTCAGTGGTTGCGGTCCGGTGTCCGTGCCGCCGGGCACCCAGCGCTCGATGAAGAGGAAGACCACGCCACCGAGGAGCAGCATCACGCCCACCACGAGCACGTTCTCCAGCAGCAGGTCGATGTAGTCCTTGAACAGCAGCCCTGCGATCACCGCCGGGATGAAGGCGTACAGCAGCTTCACGTAGAAATCGAAGCTCTGCAGGAAGCGCTTCCAGTAGAGCACCAGCACGCTCAGGATGGCGCCGAACTGGATGGCCACGGTGAACACCTTCACGAACTCGTCCTGCGCGATGCCCATGATCGTGCTGCCGATGATCATGTGGCCCGTGCTGCTCACGGGCAGGAACTCGGTGAGGCCTTCGATGATGGCCAGGACGATCGCGTGCCAGAGGTCCATGCGCCGGCAAAAATGGGAGATCGCCCCGGACCTGGCCGAAAGCGCCCATGTTTCCTTCCGGTCGCGCATGGCAGTGTGGCGCGGGAGAGGTAGTTTCGACCTCCCAGAACCGTTCCTCCATGCGGCGTACGCTTCCGATCGTGATCCTGGCCGGCACCCTGCTGGGCGGTTGCTATCCCTACCAGGACCAGTACATCGAGGACTTCGACGCGGTGTTCACCTTGCATGCGGAGGAGGGCATCGACTACGGGGGCTACCAGACCTTCGCCCTGGTGGACACCCTGTATACCTGGGACCGGCAGGGAGAGCTGGTGCCGTCCGACAGCCGCTTTGGTCCGGCGGTGATCGCCGAGTTGCGGGAGAACCTCCTGGCAGCCGGCTACACCGAGGTGAGCGATCCTTTTGCGGACGATCCCGACCTGGTGGCCGTGGCCCGTGCGACCACCACCACCCATGTGGACATAAGCTATTACTACCCGTGGTATGGTGGCTGGTACGGCTGGTACTACCCGTACTATCCGGTGACCTCGGTGAGCAGTTACAACTCCGGGTCGCTGGTGATCGACCTGATCGACCCGGACCTCTTCGATCCGGACACGGAGCAACGGGAGGCGGTCTGGACCATGTACGCGGCCGGATTGTTCGAGGGGAGCAACGCTTCCATAGAGACCCGCATCCGGTCGGCCATCGATCAGGCCTTCAGCCAATCGCCCTACCTCCAAGCCGACTGAGCCATGAAGCGGAGCATCCTCGTCGTTCTGGTCCTGCTGGCTTCCGTGACAGGCCTGCGTGCGCAGGTGGGTGGCGCCTGGTCCTTCAACTACGCCATGGCCCAACCCTTGGGCAGCACGGCGGACTTCACCGAGAACATGAGCTTCCTGGGCTTCGTGGTGGAGGGGAGGAAGTTCATTCCGGGGGAACCGCTGACCGTAGGCGGCGAACTGGGTTGGCAGACCTTCTACCAGCGCGTGGAAGGACAGGTGGTCAGCCGTCCCGGCGTGGACGTCTGGGGCACCCAGTACCGCTACATCAATACGTTCGCCGGCTTGTTCAACCTGAAGTACCACCTGCGTCCCGAACGGATGGTGGTGCCCTATGCCGGCATCGGACTGGGGCCGGGTTACGTGTACCAGCGGCTGGACTTCGGTCTTTGGACCCTTTCCGATGACAGCTGGCGCTTCGTGGTCCGTCCCGATGCCGGTGTGCTGATCCAGTTCCCGGGGAGCAACATGGGGGCGAACCTCGGGGTGAACTACCACCACTTCTCCAAGACGAAGTCCTACGACGAGACCACGTTCGTCGGCTTCCACGTGGGCCTTTCCTCCTTCTTCTGATGCCATGAAGCCGCTCCCACGCCTTTCCGCTCTGTTGTTCGCCACGGGCATGGCCTGTGTTGCGGGCGCCCAGTTCCGAAGCGATGGTGTTTCCATCGGTACGCTGTACCAGGAGTTCACGATGGAGGGCGTCCGGACCGCAAGCAGCGGTCTATCCCTCGGCGTGGAGTTCGGAGGCAACGGGCTCACGACCTGGGACCTCTCGGTACAGCTGATGAACCGGACCGATGCGCCCGAGGAGCTCCTGCAGCGGGTGCCTTCCTACGATCAGGTGCTGCGTGTGGCCCCCGGGGTGCGTCGTTACCTGCGGTCGCTGCAGGCCGGACCCTACGTGGGCGGTACCCTTGGCATCGGCCACACCAAGGACGCCGGCATGAGCATGGACCTGTTCGGGCGGTTCGGCTATGCGGTGCGTTCCGGGGCCTTCCGGTTGGACCTTGCCGTGCAGCTGGGCGTGGGGCACTACGCGTTCAGCGAGGAGATCTACGAGAACGACCAGTTGGTGCGCGTGGACCGATACTCCCTGTGGGGAGGTGTGTTCCAACCGACGCTGGCCGCCGGCTTCCATTTCTGACCACGATCAAACCCCTCATTCCATGAAGAATTTCCTTGCCACCCTGGCGCTGGCCCTGCCCTTCGGGCTCCTGGCCCAGAACGACCTCGTCGAGCTCGTACGCTCCGACGTCCGCACCGAGATGCGGGCCATCGTCACCTTGAACATGGGCCTCACCGAAGCTGAAAGTGAGAAGTTCTGGCCCCTGTACGATGCGTATGAACAGGACCGCAAGGGCCTGTGGGACAGGAAGATCGCCCTGTTGAAGGAGTATGCCGAGGTGTACGAGGGCATGACGAACGAGCAGGCCCAGGACCTGCTCGGCCGGGTCATGAAGCTCGACACGGAGTTCGATGCCACCCGCACGAAGCACATCAAGTTGATGGAGAAGGCCCTGCCGGCCACGCTCGTGGGCCGCTTCTACCAGATCGATACGCGCCTTGCCAAGCTCATGGACCTGCAGCTTTCCGAGGAGATCCCCCTGGCCATCCCTACCGAGGAAGCTCCCCAGAAGGGCATGAAGGAGTGAACGGGCCTCCCATGAACGACCTGAGCGCCGGTCCATGTGGGCCGGCGCCGTCGTTCCGGCCCGGTCTTTGCGTGCACTTCGGTACCTTGCCCGGAACGTTGCGACCATGATGCGATCGATACCCGCGCTGGCCCTGCTCCATGTGCTGGCCGGTAACACCAACGCCCAGGACGTGGCCGCCTATGTGGACTACCTGGACCGGTTCCATGTCTTCGACCATGGTCAGTTCAAACAGATCGAAGGTCAACGTCCACAGGCCTTCCAGGTGGGTGGTGATTATGTGGCCTACTCGAGCAAGAACAGTGACCTCAGGATCTATCGCAATGGGCAGGTGACCACCTTGGAACGGACCGATGCCGTGGAACCGACGGTCACCGACCACTACCTCGGCTATGTGATCGCCGGCGTGCTCAAGGTCCACGACGGGGAGCAGCTGAACACGGTCTGCTACAACACGGGAGGTCACATCGTGGAGGACAGTGTGGTGGCCTATTTCGACGAGCGCAACCAACGCCTCAGTGCCTGGTACCGGGGAGAGGAGATCGTCCTGGAGGACGCTCTGGCCCAGTGGCCGTTGGAGAACTGGAAGAGCGGGGACAATCTGATCGCGTACATCACCACCTTCGAGAAGAAGTTCAAGATCTTCTACGACGGCGATGTCTGGGACGTGAACTTCATGGTGGACGCGGACATGCCCTACCAGGCGGGGTGCGACCTCGTGGCCTTCCAGGATGTGGTGGACCTGAGCTTCGACGCGTTCTACCGCGGCAAGTTCTTCGACCTGGAGCCCGTCATGCCCGTCCGGTTCGAGGTGGGCAAGGGGATCATGGCCTACCAGGACGTGAACGGGGCGCTGAAGGTCTTCGAGGATGGGACCATTTACACGGCCCTCGATTTCCCACCCCAGGAATGGTACGTGAAGGACAGCCTGGTGGTGATCAAGGACCAGAACTTCCTGAAGGTCTTCGACGAGGGCAAGCTCCATGTGGTGGAGCGGTTCTGGCCGGAGGTGTGGGAAGCCTCCTGGGGCGCCATCGGTTACGTGGACCAGGTGCGGAACGTGCAACTGTGGCGTCGCTCAGGGCGCACCACCGTGACCCGGGGTGAACCGGTGCAGGACATCCAGCTGATCCGTGGCCTCCTGGTCGCCTACCTCAACGTGCGCAGTGTGAAGGTCGGCTGGCACGGCGAGACCTACACGCACTAGAGGCGCCAGGCCCGCGGTTCGGCCGGCGGAGCAGGCCGCTGCTGGTCCTTGTAGATCAGCTCGTCGTTCCGGAACAGGCCGAAACCCAATGAGACGTACAGGATGTTGGCGTTGAGCCCGTCGTAGGGCTTCACCTGTACGCCGTCCACCGTCTCCGTGTAGTCCGTGTTGTGGAAGTTCGTGAGGTAGTACTTGAACTTCAACGTGGTGCCGTACTTGAACTGGAAGCCCAGGAACAGCGCATGGAAGAAGGGCTCCGTACGGTCGCTGAACCAGACGTTGAACTTGTCCTCCTTCACCTCGTTCAGGTAGCGCTTCTCCTTGTAGTTGAAGGGCAGCTCGAGCTCGTAGCCGAGAAAGACCATGGCCCGGTGCATCTCACCGAACTTGAGGCCCACGGGGATGCCGGCGTTATAGGTGCGGAACTTGTACTTGTCGTACTGCACGCCCTCGCCCACCTCCGGAAGCTCGTAGATGAAGCCCACGTTCCGGATGGAAAGCCCCGCGAACAGTCCCACATGGTCGTTGAAGTCGTAGTTCGCCATGCCCTGCACGTTGAAGAAGGGCGAGAAGCGGAGGATGTTCCCGTTGTCGTTGCCGTTCACGTCCAGCGTGGCCATGGAGAAGATCCATTCGCCGCCGGAGGTCCAGTACCATTCCTTGGGGCCCTGGGCCTGGGCCAGGGTGGAGCCGAGCAGGAGGGGGAGGAGCAGTGCGCGCATCGTTGATCCGGATCAGGGGTTCGTTCGTGGGACGGTCACGGGGGTGGAAAGTTACCTTTGGGGCGGCCCGCCCGGTGCGTTTTTTCCCAAGCACCTTCGGCCGCGGAGATCCCATGCGCATCGGCATCGTCTGTTATCCCACCTTCGGCGGAAGCGGTGTGGTGGCCACCGAACTGGGTCTGGCCCTCGCCCACAAGGGGCATACCATCCACTTCATCACTTATGATCGCCCGGTCCGCTTGAGGGATCATCTGGGCAACGTCTTCTACCATGAGGTCCGTGTGAGCGACTACCCGCTCTTCGACTACCCACCCTACGAGCTCGTGCTCAGCAGCAAGATCGTGGACGTGGCGAAGTACGAGGGGCTGGACCTCCTGCACGTGCACTACGCCATCCCGCATGCCAACGCGGCATGGATGGCCCAGCAGATCCTGGCCGCCCAGGGCATCCGCCTGCCCTTCATCACCACCCTGCATGGAACGGACATCACCCTGGTGGGCCGCGATCCCAGCTTCGAGCCGGTGATCACCTTCAGCATCGAACGGAGCGATGCGGTGACCGCGGTGTCGGAGAGCCTGAAGCAGGATACCTACGCCCACTTCCCCGTGAAGCGCGACATCCGGGTGATCCCCAACTTCGTGTGCAACGCGCAGTATCCGAAGCGCGACGAGGAGCTCACGAAGCGCTACGCCCCGAACGGGGAGAAGCTGCTCGTGCACATCTCCAACTTCCGCAAGGTGAAGCGGGTGGGCGATGTGGTCGAGGTCTTCAAACGGGTGCGTGAGCGGATGCCTGCGCGCCTGCTGCTGATCGGAGATGGCCCTGAAC
>Ga0116163_1001139_pt1 | contig 16943 bp, 15 predicted proteins | sample AD_UKC107_MetaG_FD_89889 | JGI IMG/M metagenome (GOLD analysis project Ga0116163, IMG submission 89889) | Active sludge microbial communities of municipal wastewater-treating anaerobic digesters from Hong Kong - AD_UKC107_MetaG | ecosystem: Engineered > Bioreactor > Anaerobic > Digestate...
TCATCAAGGGCACTGGATTAAAAAAGTGTAATCCTATGACTCTGCCGGGGTAAGTACAAGCTGATGCAATGGAAGTAACGGACAAGGAAGAGGTATTGCTTGCAAGGATGCATGATTCACTCACTAGACCTTCCAGCTCCTTGAAAAGGGATTGCTTGACTTCAAGTTTTTCTATGATGGCTTCTATCACCAAATCTGCATTTTTTACTCCTGCAAGTGACGAAGCAAAATGAATTCTACCGAAACTAGACTTGGCTTCAGAATCCGTGATTTTTCCTTTATGCACTAACATATTGAAAACATCCTGAAGTTTATTGCGAGATTTTACCAAGGAATCTTGATTGAGATCGTAAAGAATGGTTTCATATCCAAAACTCGCGAATACTTGGGCAATTCCGGTACCCATAGCACCGGCACCAATTACGGCTATTTGATTTATCATGCTTATTTTTTAGTGTTTTTTTTCATAATCATCAGCACACCGATGCAGCATAAGAAGGCAATAATAACTTTGGTCATGAGATTTTGAATGTAACTCAAACTTAAGGTAAAATGAAAGATCATAAAAATTGCCATCAAAATCAATCCAAGCCAAGCTCCGTATTTTCTATATTTTTGAAGAATTAACGAGGCGCCACTTAACAGTAACAAACCTGCCATAATATATCGTCCAAACGGCTCAAGATTTATACTGCTGTATAAATCAACAAAATCGGGGTGACCGTAAATGTGGTTAACCGCAAGATTGACAAAAATCAGTGCGGCGATTGCTGCGAGCAATACTTCCAATCTAGAATATAATATTTCTTTGGCCTCCAATATTCCCTATTTATGCATAGTTGCAAAAGTAAAGATATCGCTTAGAATCATTTCTAAAAAATTCTAAAAAGTTAACTTAGAATCTATTTTCGTGAATTCTACATTTTTTCGTACTTTTAAAGAAATTACACATTTTGCCAAATATGGATATGTAAGCTGACGTGAATTATTTTTAATTTTAATGCTTTAATTGATCTAAACATGCTTACTGAAAAATTTAAAGTAAAGTCAATCGTTCACTTGTACGAGTTACTTCCTGAGAACGAAAGGCTCATGGTTGATGTAATTAGAAATATTATTATCGATGTTTTACCTGGAAGATGCAAGGAGAAAATTTCGTTTAATGTTCCATATTTTTATGGGAATAAAGGGATTTGTATTGTTTGGCCGGCTAGTATAAAAGGGGGAGGCATAACCAGGGGTGTATTGTTTGGCCTTTGGCGTGGTAATGAATTGCAAGATCACACTCAATATCTAACCAAAGGAAAAAACAAGAAAATATTTTATAAAATTTTTTACTCTTTGGAAGATATTGACGAATCTCAAATTAAAAGTATTTTGATAGAAGCGATATTATTAGACTCTAAAATCCATTAAATTATCCTCATCGCCCCACTACGAACTTCTCTATCCATCGCTGTCCATCCCCATTTCTAAGCTCAACGAAATACATTCCTGAAAGGAGGTCTGACACATCGAAGCTATCCTCATTTTGTAAAGTACTGCTTAGCAATTGCTGACCCTGCGTATTAAGGATGCGGTAAGTATATTTTCCCTCTGGGAGACCTGAGATGGTCATGGTGTAGGAAGTGGGGTTGGGATATAACACTATATTATTCAAATTGACATCATCCGTTCCCACCGTAAAACATTCGTCGTACCACGGACTTTTGTATAATTGCACTCCATCTCTATAAAAACACGAAAGATATACTCCGTAATCTATGGCACAACTATACCAGGGTTCGAATGGATCTTCAAGCGATCCAATGCCTTGAATCCAACCTAAATTTGTGTCACAATATTCCATCTTTAAAACCGCTCTATTTGAACCATCCTGCAATTCTGTACTATCTTTAGATTCCACAATATAGTCTATGAATCCGATAGAATATCTTATAGTGTCTCCCACATTCAATGAAAAATCATAGGCGATTTCATCACTTGGCAATGCCCAAGTATAGACTTGTCTGCCTTCTTCTCTAAATAGTATTTTGGTATGTATGGGCTTGTCTTCATCATTTATTATCAATAATTCTCTATACCTTCGGAAATCATTGATGTCCACATTGAATACCAGAGAGTCCGTATCAGAAAAGGTAAAAATGTTGGTATATACATCTGGGCTAGAAATGGAGCTACTGGTGACGTACCACGTATTTCTTTCAGAGACGAATGACAAACTAGTTGTATCCGTTTGTGTAGAAATATTTTGACTGCTGAGAAGGAGAATGAAAATGTAGATTAAATTTTTCATAAGTCGATGTAATTTTTATTTATAAATTGATATTTTAGAATGCATCGTAATTCAAATTTCATGATGAATCAAAGCGCCACAACACACTTTAGTGACGAAATATTAAAAGTGATAAAATAAGTATATCTATACTCTTTAAACTGTGAGCAAAATAAAAGAAAATACCGAGAAAAAAAAGAAAATTAATATTGAATACAGGAAAATGTCTCAGCGGATAACTAGGAAAACGTTGATCAAGAATTTTCTATCTCCTTTTCTCAAAAAACTTTTGCAGAATGGCGGCACACTCTTCTTGCTTAATTCCATAAGCAAGTTTTGTCTGCGGGTGTAGTAGCTCCTTGCCGTATCTCATGAATCCTCTTTGGTCGTCACTGGCACCATACACTACCTTTGATACTTTGCTCCAATACATGGCACCTGCACACATCACACAGGGCTCTAGGGTGACGTAGAGAGTACAATCTTGGAGATATTTTGATCCTAAATAATTAGAGGCGGAACTCAATGCCATGATTTCAGCATGAGCGGTAGCATCATTGAGCATTTGTGTCTGATTGTGAGCCCGGGCAATGATTTGTTTATTGGCGACTACGACGGCACCAACCGGCACTTCTCCAAAGTCAAATGCCTTTTGAGCCTCTTTGAGAGCTTGCTCCATAAAGTAAACGTCGCTGTGTATTGAAAGCATTTTTTCTCTTAACTTAAAGTGACAAAGATGCATTTTTTATTTTTTTTAAGCCAATTTCACTTTTTAGTTTTTGGCTATTGCATTACTTTTGCACATGGAATCAAATAATTTTATTAGAACAGATCACATCATGGAAGCCCTCACCTTTGATGATGTCCTCCTAATTCCTTCGTATTCAGAGGTTTTGCCAAGAGAAGTCGATATCAGCACGAGGTTTACAACCGATATGCGAATCAATGTTCCCATTGTGTCTGCCGCGATGGACACAGTGACAGAGTATCGTCTGGCCATTGCCATTGCCCGAGAAGGCGGAATAGGCATCATACACAAGAATATGAGTATCGAGAATCAGGCAAATCAGGTAAGAAAAGTCAAGAGGTCGGAGAGTGGAATGATACTTGATCCGGTAACTTTAGGTGCTGATGCCGTGGTAGCTGATGCCTTGCAGTTGATGAAATCATTTAAAATCGGTGGTATCCCCATTGTTGACCAAGAAAAAAGATTAATTGGTATTCTCACGAATCGGGATTTGAGGTTTGAGACCGATTTTCACCGACCTGTGAGAGACATCATGACTAAGGAAAATTTGGTGACTGCACCTGTTGGTACTAATCTGAAAGAAGGTCGTGAAATTTTAATGAAATATAAGATCGAAAAACTTCCTGTGGTTGATACTCATGGATTGTTGGTCGGTTTGATTACTTATAAGGACATACTTAAGGTTGAAAACTATCCCAATGCTTCCAAAGATCACCACGGTCGATTGGCAGTAGGAGCGGCTGTAGGTGTGACCGGAGATATGATGGATCGAGTCGATGCTTTAGTTTCTGTAGATGTCGATGCGATTACATTGGATACGGCACACGGGCATTCTAAAGGAGTTCTCGATGCGGTCAAAGAAGTGAAGCGTAGATATCCAGATTTACAGGTGATTGGGGGTAATGTGGCGACAGGGGAAGGTGCTCTAGCCTTGGTCGAGGCTGGGGTGAATGCAGTCAAAGTAGGGGTAGGTCCTGGAAGTATCTGCACGACTCGAATTGTAGCAGGTGTGGGTGTTCCGCAGTTGAGTGCCATTATGAGTGCCTCCACTGCACTGAAAGGGTCAGGAGTGCCTATCATTGCGGATGGAGGAATACGATACACGGGAGACATTGCGAAGGCGCTTGCAGGAGGGGCTAATACCATTATGGGTGGGTCGATTTTTGCTGGGACGGAGGAATCTCCCGGTGAAGCGATCATTTATCAGGGGCGAAAATTCAAGGTCTATAGGGGTATGGGTTCACTTGGAGCGATGGAATTGGGCTCCAAGGATCGATATTTTCAGGATGTAGAAGACGATGTGAAGAAGCTAGTACCTGAAGGCATCGAAGGTCGAGTGCCTTACAAAGGAACGGTTTCTGAGGTGATGGTGCAATATATTGGTGGATTAAGGGCGAGCATGGGATATTGTGGAGCTTCCGATGTAGAGAAGATGAAACATGCCAAAATGGTTAAAATCAGTGCAGCGGGAGTGGCTGAAAGTCACCCACATAATATTACAATTACGAAGGAATCCCCCAATTACTCAAGAAGGGATACCTAAGTGCTAACGAAAGTAAAAAGGCTAAGTCAAGATTTTTATTTAGACAGCGATGCCATTTCAATTGCACAAAAATTGTTGGGCAAACTGCTTGTTAGCCATATTAACAATGTAAAAACCTCTGGAATCATTGTAGAAACGGAGGCTTATATCGGACCTGAAGATCAAGGTTCTCATGCAAAGAATGGAAGACGGACTCCTCGCAACGAAAATATGTATGCCATAGGAGGGACTGCTTATCTATATAAAAGCTATGGTATACACGACATGGTCAATGTAGTTACCAACGCAGAGGGAGTGCCTCATGCCATTTTGATCCGAGCCATTCAACCAAAAGAAGGCTTGAGTATAATGCAATTGAGAAGGGGTGTAAATGCGAATAATTATCATCTCACCGGAGGTCCCGGAAAAGTGGCTCAGGCATTAGGGGTTGGTACTGCCCATGATGGGGTTTCTTTAGTAAAAAGTGAAATTCTGGGTATTTGTGACATTGACAATGAAATATTCCAAGAAAACATAATTATTGGTCCACGTGTAGGAATGTCAAAATATGTGGGTTCGTGGGCTAACAGCCCTCTAAGATTTTACGTTAAGGATAACCCGTGGGTAAGTAGGCCATTAAAAATATCTTATCCTCTGGAATGGAGTTTAATTTAGAAATGACGCCGGCTATTTTATCTGGATTCATGGAGTGATCGCCAAAGTGATTAGTATATATCCCATTAATTGAATATTTTTGAAGTATACAAGGCGATTTGGTGATTGAAAAGAATACTTCTAATATTGTTTCTTTTAGTTTATGGCATGACAATCTCGTGTCAAATGCCCGGTCAGGATCTTTTTGTAAATAATAAAAAAGAAACCGTCAAGTTTAGTTACGAAAATGGCTTTCTGATCGTTGATGTCGTACTTAATAATTACCTGCCGCTTACTTTTATATTCGATACTGGAGCTCAGAATACCATTATTTTTGATAAATTATATGCAGATGTAGCACAATGCACTTATGACGATGAGGTCAGAGTGATCGGTGCGGATCTCAATGTTCCTTTATTAGCTTCTATCGCCCGTAACGTCAGGCTCACCATGTATCCATTGCCTGCGGTAACTCGGGATATCGTAGTACTCCAAGAAGACTTGATTCATCTTGATGAACTGATCGGTAGGAAGGTTCACGGAATTTTGGGATCCGATTTTTTTCGTAATGTCATTGTAGAGATAGATTATGAAAAATCAAAAATTTGCTTCTATGATCCTTTGGAATTTAATTATCGAACATTGGATGATTATAGCTCTCAATCGGTGAAAATATTGCGAGGAAAGGTATATCTCAATTGTCCCATCTCCTATAAAAACGGCTACACAAAGGCAGCGGATTTTCTCTTAGATACAGGTGCAGCCTTGTCTCTGTTAGTTCATCACAATCAAGAGGACTCTCTAGTATTGCCTGAATACTATGTACGGGGATCATTTGGTCAGGGATTAGGTGGAGCCTTGGTGGGATACATCGGAGTGGTAGACAGTCTGAAGGTGCTTTCGTTTAATATGCCGTATATTCTAACGAATTTTCAAGACATTGATTCCAGTTTTTTAATGATTGAATCTATTGAGAGAGAAGGAATTATAGGCAATTTATTATTGTCAAAATTTAAAATATTTCTAGATTACCGTTTTGGAAAATTGTATGTTAAGCCTTCTAAATATTTCAAAGATGAATTTCTGGTGAATAAAACGGGAATGACCTTGATAGCTCAGGGTTTGGATTTGAATGAGTTTGTGGTAAGCTCTGTCATCGAAGGCTCTCAGGCACATAAAGTGGGAATTAAAAAAGGTGACTTCATCAAAAAAGTAGGGCCATGGTTTAGTAGAAAACGGAAATTGACGGATGTACTAGATTACTTCAGTCGAGACGATGGAAAAAAAGTGCAATTCGAATTGATTAAAAATAAGGGAACGATGAGAGAAATTCATAAAAGGATTAAGATGGAACTGCTCAATCCATTCATAAAGCACTGAAATATGTGTTTTTATGAAAAGGTGGGCAGACCAGCATAAATTACCAATCTGCCCTATGTTCAGGGGATTAAGTTCATCTCATTAATGCCAATAAAAATCTATTGACTCAGAAGAAGCTTAATAAACTAATAAACTGGTAATTCGGGATATTGTAAAATCTTAATGTTGTGACCAATGAATAGTGGAACAATAATAGGGTAAAACATCAATATTACCAAGTGTGTTGCAGATATTTAACATTTGAAAAATTGCGAAATCGAACATAATCAATAATTTGGATCTAATCGTTTGATTATTAAAATAATAAGCTTACCTTTGCAGCCCTTATTGAAAAATCGAATGCGATTAAAATTCAGTGGGGGTTTTATAATTCATAAACATTTTATTTTTAATACATGAAACAATACGAAGTTACGTTCATCGTCGATCCCGTTCTGTCAGGCGATGAAATTAAGGCGACAGCAAACATGTACGAAGATCTTCTTAAAAATGAAGGTTGTACCATCGTACATAAGGACGAAATGGGTCTTAAGCAATTGGCTTATCCCCTAAACAAAAGAAACTCAGGTGTTTATTACTGTATTGAATTTAAATCCGAGGAAGGAAAAATTATCCCAAAATTGGAATTGTCACTTTACAGGGATGAGAGAATTTTGAGATTTCTTTCTTTGAGACTTGATAAGCATGGTATCAAGTACAATGAGGATAAGAGAAATGGCTTGATAGGCAAGGTTAAGAAAAAGGAAAAACCAAAAAGAACTTCAAGTATTTCAGATGATTTGACGAAGATCGAAGGGATTACTTCTAAAGTAGCCGGTGCTCTGGCAAATGCAGGTGTAAACAGCTTTTCTAAATTAGGGGCTGCAGATGCGAAGAGTATCACTGAGGTTCTCGAGAAAGCAGACCCGGATTTAGCACTTTTGGATCCTTCTAACTGGATTGTTGCCGCTAAGCAGATGTCGGAAAAAGTCACTTTCAACGACGTGAAACCTAGTGTTAAAGAAAGTGTTAAAAAAGAAGAAGAGTAATCATTTTTATCCAAACAATTAAAAAAATAGAAAATGGCATCTAGAGACGATATAAAATTTCTAAGTAATCCTAATATTGGTCAACAGAGACAAAAATACTGTAGATTCAAAAAATTTGGGATTAAACACATAGATTATAAAGATCCGGATTTTTTGCTTCAGTTCATTAACGAGCAAGGTAAAATCTTACCTAGAAGAATCACGGGTAACTCATTGAAATATCAGAAAAAAGTAGCGGTAGCGGTAAAAAGAGCAAGACACCTTGCCATGTTGCCTTATGTAGCTGACCTTTTGAAATAATTCTAAAAAAGAAATTACGATGGAAATAATATTATTGCAAGACATAGATAATTTAGGGTACAAACACGACCGTGTGAAAGTTAAACCGGGTTATGGAAGAAACTTTCTTATCCCTCAAAAAATGGCGGTCATTGCCAATAAACCCAATCTAGTGAAGTTGGATGCATTGGTTAAAGAAGAAGAAGCCAAGGAAACCGCAAGATTAGAAGAGTACAGAGAATTGGCGGCTCAACTTGAAGGAAAAACACTTAAAATCGCGGTAAAAGCTGGTACAAGTGGTAAGATTTTTGGTAGTGTGACCAATGTTCAAATACACCATGCACTCAAGGATCAATTGAATCTTGACATTGAAAGAAAGAAAATTGTGCTTCCTGAAGAAGTGAAAACTATGGGTACTTATCAGGCTGAAATTAATTTTCACAAAGATTTGAAATCAGTTATTGAGTTTGAATTAGTACAAGACTAGTATCAATTAAGATGAATAAATGAAAGGGGATTCTTGCACGGCAAGAATCCCCTTTTGTATTTAATTTTTTAGCGTAAATTTTACAGGTAAGGTGTATAAGACAGGTACAGCTCTTCCATTTTGATTTCCGGGAATCCATGTCATTTCTTTATCATTGAGCAATCCGAGGACTCTCTTAGCCTCTTCACCACAACCTCCACCAAGATCTCTTAGGATTTTTATATCCTTGACCTTGCCATCAACATCGACTACAAATCGCATCATTACGGTTCCAATGATTCCGATATTGACCGCTGCTCTTGGATACTCAAGTTCATCTCTAATAAAATTCATCAAGGAAGTTTCTGAGCATATCTTTCTTTCAGCCTCATCAGCGATGTTTCCACAACTTGATAAATAGGGCATCACTTGAACTCTTAGTACTGGTTTCACGGGTTTCTCTGGAATGGTGTGTTTTTCGCCAGATTCTTTTGAAATATTGGTATTCATTGGAATATTTAAAATTGGTGCTTGGGTTTCTTGAGTTTTGACTTCTGCATCGATTTTTGGCAATGGTTCTTCCGTTGGTATGACTTCGAAAATTTGTATGGGTGATTTATACACCATGGGTTTTGGGTTTTCCGCCTTGGGTGGAGTGTATTCGGTTATGTGAATCACATCAAGGGGCATCAAACCAAAGCCCTCATCATTGTATATGTATTCTGGCGCAGTCGTTGTAAAATTCATAAATACAAGACAAGTAAACGTTGAAATGGCAAAGCCAAATAGCCAAAAACTTAATCTCCATCTGAATACGTTTTTTTCGGGATATTTTGTTCGGTTGCTGTTTAATATCTTATTCATAGCATGAATTATTTTTCGTTTAATAATGTGAATTACACCTCTCGGGTACAATCCTAAATTCTATAAACTTGCCTATGCCATTAAGATCTTAAGTGTGTTGAATTGCGAGTTTGGATGTAAGATGTTTAGAAATGAGATTTTGGTGGGAGCAGAAAAAAAGGTGAACAATTATGCCCACCTTTTTTCAAATTTTTAATTTTTCACGGCCCTGATGCTACATCGCAGATATTCGAGATAATCTTCCATTTCCGGGTGATATCCCCTAGGACTACTTATCACCTTTTCATCCGTAGTAACCGGAACATATAGGGGTTGAGTGTTTTGAAGGAAATTTGATATTTGAAAATCGGCCCATTTGTCACCGACATCTCTCAGTTTTTTACCTGATGAAACAGAATATAGCTGCTCGGGCAATTTTTGACTATCATCGACATAAAGGGAAACTAGTACCAAAGAATCGGTCAGTATTTTCCTAATGTGGGCATCTATCCAGATGTGTTCTTCTGTTTTCCGGCAATTTACACATCCGTAACCCGTATGGTCTAGTAACATGGGTTTGCCTACTGACTTTGCATATTCCAAACCTTGATAATAATCCTTAAAACAAGGAATCGCATTGGCACATATTGTATAAGAATCGTATTTTTCTGCCAAGGCTGGATCTAACTCTCCAGTGAGCTTGGGAAGAAAAATATTGTAATTAGTGGGAGGGGCAAGACCGCTCATGAGGCTCAAGGCATTGTAACTTTTGATATCATTGTTGTACTTGAAACCAGTCATCAAATAAATAGCTAATGCGACGGACAATCCTCCAAAAATACCTCTCAGTGGAGAAATTTTCTTTATTGGACTATCATGAGGAAATTTAATGAAACCAAATAGATACAGTGCCATTCCAATTGCGACTAAGATCCAAATGACCATGAATACTTCGTACTTTAATAATCCCCAGTGTTTTGTTAAATCCGCTACTGACAAGAATTTGAATGCCAGGGCCACCTCTACAAAACCTAAAATCACTTTGACAGAATTCATCCAGCTGCCAGATTTTGGCAACGTATTGAGCCACGCCGGAAAAGCAGCAAACAGCCCAAAAGGCAATGCTAGTGCTAGTGCAAAACCAAACATTACCAGCGTAGGGCCAATATAATCACCAGTGGTGGCTGCCTGTACTAAGGCTGTACCAATAAGTGGCCCGGTACAAGAAAAAGAAACCAATGCCAAGGTAAATGCCATAAAAAAGATTCCAAGGAGTCCTCCTTTGTCTGCCATCTGGTCGCTTTTCGTACTCCACGAACTCGGTAATGTAATCTCGTAATAGCCAAAAAATGAAAATGCAAACACCATAAATATGATAAAGAATAGGGTGTTGGCAATCCAATTGGTAGATAGTCTATTTAATGCCTCAGGTCCAAAAATAAGAGTAATAAGCAATCCAATGGTCACATAAATGACAATGATGGATAACCCGTAAATTAATCCATTAACCCAGCCCTTTCGTTTCGTGTCTTTAGTGAAAAAACTGACCGTGATAGGAATCATAGGGAAAACACAAGGTGTTAATAGTGCAAAAAATCCACTTCCCATTCCCAGCAGAAGTAGCCATAACCAACCTGACTTTTGTTCCTCTTCGTCACCACAATTGCTTATTGGGTTTCTGAAAGTTTCATTAAGGCTTGGTATTTTTTGGTCTATTTCAGCGAGACCACTTGTATTTATATTGGCAGGTTTCGCTGCAGTTCCATCAAGATTAAATGTAAAATCAATGGTTTCTTTTAAGCACTTAGAATTATCACATGTCATATATTCCAAGTATCCGGTTATTGGTTTAGTCGGATCGTTAACTTTAACTTTTTGAGTAATGGTAAAAGGTTCGTCAGAACTAAATTTTATAACATCAACACCAAATATCGGATCCATGATTTCTTTTCTATGACCCGTTTCTTCTCCGCTGTCGGGTATTTCTATACCATCAGCCGATTCGTAATTGATAGAAGTAGGTATGGGACCATCATCAGGTGTATATTGTGAATAGACATTCCACTCGCCTGTGATATCTGCCTTAAAAACAAAATTCCACTCACTGTCAGAAATTTTTTCTTGTGTGAATGTCCATTTAACGGGCTTTGCTAGAACATCACCTTGATTTGCAGGATCGGCTGTGGATAACTCATCTATGGCTTCACTTTCGAATTCGAAACTAAAGTCAACAGAGGTAGGCGGAAGACATTTCGTAGCATCGCATGCCATAGAAGTAATGTATCCAGAAATTGGCTTTGATATATCGAGAATTTTAATCTTCTGCTTGATAATAAATGGCGCTTTGTATGTGAACTTGATGACATTGACCCCGAATAAATCATCCATGCCCTCCTTCCTGTCGCCAGATTCATCGCCTTTACCCAGTAATTCTATCCCATCCATACTTTCGTAGGTAATTTCGGTTGGTACAGGACCATCCGCATCCGTAAATTGAGAATAGGCAGTCCAACCCTTTTCGATATTTGCGGTATATACGAGGTAATATTCTTCTTCACTGATTTTTTCCGTCGAGAAGCTCCATTTTACTGGTTCGAGCACCTGACTAAAGGAATTGTTAAAAATTACCATTAAGGGTAAGAAAAATAGAATCGCCTTTTTTATCATTTGGATTTATTTTTAATTAAGAAGTAGCAAGCAAAAAAGATTCCCTAATACTTGAGGTCAAAATCTACGGGCTTAGGAGGGAGGCACCTAAGGCCATCACAAGTCATGTATTCGATATATCCCGATAGATTTCCTGAGCCCACACTGGATTTAAATTTCCTTGAGAATACAACCTCGTGCTTATACTTATTTACTTGTGTTTCAAATAGCTCGTCAAATACACTGATGAGTTCTCCCGTCTCCAGCACTTCAGTTTCTGTAAATGTGATATCTGAATTTTCATTAAAATCAACGGTGGTCGGCACCGGACCGTCACCACTATTTTTTTGTGAATATACGACCCAGTTAGTCTTCATAGTTGCTTTTGCAACGAATTCGAATTCATTATTTTCAAGTGGAATTATCGAAAAATCCCAGCTTACAGGGTCGTCGCCATGATATGAATTTAGGTTAAAACTGAGTAGAATGCTTAAAATAAATGAAATTGCCATTGAATAATTTTAAATTTTGTTGTACAATGATATTTCCAAAAATTGTTAGTTCAAAATGTTTAAATAAACTTTAACCTCATATTTACATTTTAATAAGTTTTAGGCGATAAAATGAGCCAATTCGTTAACCATTGAGTCAAATATTTTTTTTCCGTCCACGTTTCCAAGTGCTTTTTCAGCAGCCCTTTCAGGATGTGGCATCATACCAAATACATTTTTTTTCAAATTGCTTATTCCCGCAATGTTATCGATAGAGCCGTTTGGATTGCTCATGGCATCGATATTCCCATTTTCATCACAATATTGGAAGAGTACCTGATCGTTTTGCCAGAGCATGTCAATATTGTCTTTGGTGTCAAAATACCGCCCATCGGCATGAGCAATTGGTATTTTGATGATTTCGTTTTCTGAAAGTGCATTGGTAATCGCGGTATCATTATTCGTCGTACTGAGATACACATTTTTGCAGATGAATTTTTGGTTTTCGTTTCGTAACAATACCCCTGGCAGTAAGTGGCATTCACACAATATCTGAAAGCCATTACAAATTCCCCATACAAATCCCCCATGATTTGCAAATTTTACGACTTCCTCCATAATATGCGAGAACCTTGCGATGGCTCCTGATCTTAGGTAATCTCCATAAGAGAATCCTCCCGGAAGTACAATCCCATCAAGATGACCATGGCCCGCTAGACTAAAATCTTTGTGCCAAATTTTTTGAACTTTTGCTCCGGCGACACTTGCCAATACATGCAACATGTCATCATCACAATTGGATCCCGGAAATACCAATACACCTATTTTCATAAAATCGAATTATTAGCCTAATACAAATAAAAATCCTCTTCGTAAAAAAGAGTTTAGATATCGCAAAGATAACTATATCAAATTACTATTAGATTATATTGAATGGCAAATAACGTCATCAACAATACCAAATGAATTATTTCTTCGATAAATGGATTTTTAATTCTTAATAACAATATTGCACCAAGAATACTAAATGGAATAAAGAGGGCATGAATATAGGCGGTTTGATTTAGACTTAATAGAAATCCTATCAATCCCAAAGCCAGAAACCAAAATACTAAATTAAGAACTTTGGTGGCTAAAATGACCCTTTTAGAAAGGATTTTTGTATAGTTGATAAGAAAAAACAAGGAAGGAATGAGTCCAAGTAGTAATTTGATTATTTTTTGTGTATCCCAATTTAATAAATCATACAGGTTGTACTGAAAATAAAAATATTTTGATATCAATGTCCTAAAATCATCCTGAACAAAATGAATTGAAAAAATGATAATCACCACCGAAAATAAACCAAAAGTGTATTGTGCAAATTCTCTCAGTGAGTAACTCCGCATAATTACCTGACCTATAAATCCGGTCAGAATAAAAATAAAAAATGGGGGATGGATAAACCATGCCAAGGCAAAGCAAACTCCTGCATTGAAATTATTAAATCCCGAGTCAGTGACCCTATATATTTGGGCACTTTGTAACAATCCAGCAATCAGAAAAGTACTCGCTACCAGTGCCGGACTCAGTATTAACAGAGCCGGATAAAATGAAGATAATAATATGTAAATCATTCCTGGAATGAGGCTCAATTGCTCTTCTAGTTTATATCTGATTGAAAATCGGTTGATTAAGGCCGCCTGTATGAAAACGAGAAAAATTCCCACCACGGCTTGACCCCATCCTGATTCCGGCAGTATTCGATAGATAAAATGGCTTACAGCGGTATCTGATTCTTTAATTTCATACGATATGGGAGTTAATATGCTTTTTAACCGCACTATTACGGCGTATAAAAGCAGCAACATGCTGTTGAAAAACAAATTTGTCCTAAAAAGTGCTAACAATGCTTTAAGCGAAATTTTCGAGGTGCTAAATTATCTGTTTTTTTGAGAACAAGAAAACCAAAGTCAGTAATCCCTCAATCGATGAAGGAATTATGACCAATATGTTAGATAATACACTGAAAATGGTTTAATTTGTGCTTGACTGAAAATTTAGTATGTCATCAAAATCCAATTTAAAAGAAATTAAAGAACCGATTGCGGAGGACTTAGTACAATTCGAAAAATATTTTCGAGATAGTATGAAAAGTTCGGTGCCGTTATTGGATAAAATCACCTACTATATCGTCCAGCGAAAAGGCAAGCAGGTACGACCCATGTTCGTTTTTTTATCAGCAAAGTTATGTGGCGAGGTTACTGAAAAAACCTACACTGCAGCCTCGCTTGTCGAACTATTGCATACCGGGACGCTTGTACACGACGATGTCGTTGATGACTCGTTTGAACGAAGAGGATTCTTCTCGATCAATGCACTCTGGAAAAATAAAATTGCAGTTTTAGTCGGTGATTTTTTGCTCTCTAAGGGGTTTCTTATGGCATTGGACAATCATCACTATAAGCAATTGCACATCATGTCTACAGCCGTCAAACTCATGAGCGAAGGCGAATTATTACAGATAGAAAAAGCCCGAAAACTTGACATTGAAGAGAACATTTACTATGATATCATAAAGGGAAAAACAGCATCACTCATGGCTGCCTCGTGTAGTGCGGGAGCTGCTTCTACAACAGAAAACCCAGAAATCATAGAAAAATTCAGATTGTTAGGTGAGAACATTGGGATGGCATTTCAGATTAAAGATGATTTGTTTGACTATGGAGAAGCCAATATTGGTAAGCCGCGTGGAATTGATATCAAAGAAAAGAAAATGACGCTTCCATTGATTTATGCTCTCAATCACACCGATACAAAACAGAAGAAACACATCATCAAGCAGATAAAAAATCATAGTGAAGACCCTAAAGTGGTCAGAGAAGTCATTGATTTTGTAAAAACAAGTGGCGGTATCGAATACACGACCAATAAAATGGAAGAATATAGAAGTAAAGCTTTAGAAATAATTGATGAATTTGATGACTCATCGGCAAAAAATTCATTTGTCCAATTGATTAATTATGTCGTGGAGAGAGGAAACTAGGCTGAGTGTTTGGATATCCGCAGTTCAAAATGACTCTTTTGGTGAGCAGTCTGTAAATCAGGATGTTTTTTTTTAAAATAATAATGAAACGCATCTAAAATAGGATAATCACTTGCGTATCGAACGAAAAAATTATATTTGTACAACACATATTCTCAATCAAATTTTTAAACGTAAAGAATACCATAATGATGAATAAGTTAAAAAATTTCCTAGTCATTGTAATTTCACTATCGACCGTGATGCTTTTTGGACAGTCGGAAATTACCTTAGATAAAATATGGGGAACTTATGAATACTACCCCAAAGGAGTGTCAGGATTTAACTTCTTAAAAGACGGAAAATCTTATGCAGAACTAGAGGGCAATAATATCAACCAATATGACATAGCGAGCGGAAATAAGACAAAAAGCCTTTTGACAGTGGAAAATTTGTTTAAAAATGGAATTTCTGGAGAGTTAAGCGATTATACCTTGAGTGAAGATGAAAATCTAATCCTCATCGAGACCGGTACAGAGAGAATCTACAGGCACTCGACTAGAGCAGTTTTTCATGTATATGATAGAAAAGAAAATAAACTATACCGTATTTTTAATGGTCAAAAGATAAGGTATTGTACATTCTCACATGATGCCTCTAAAGTAGCTTTTGTGTACAATAACAATCTATATTATGAGGATATTAAAAATGGAAAGTCGGTTCAAATCACAAAAGACGGTGAGAAAAATAAAATCATCAATGGTGCTACGGATTGGGTATATGAGGAAGAATTTGCATTTGCGAAAGCATTTTATTGGTCTCCTGATGATAAATTTATTGCTTTCATAAGATTTGACGAGAGTGAAGTGCCAGAGTATATCCTCACCTATTACAATAATGAGACTTATCCTGAATGGGATTCATATAAATACCCAAAAGTGGGGCAAAAGAACTCTGAGGTAACGGCGAAAATCTTCAACCTTAAAAAGAATGCCACTTTAAGTGCTGATTTGGGAGATTTGACAGATATGTACATTCCCAGACTAAAGTGGACGGCAGATGACCATCAATTGTGTGCTTACAAATTGAACAGACATCAAAATCACCTTCAGCTATTCCTAGTTAATGCAGAAAATGGGAAAAGCAAAGTACTACTCGAGGAGAAAAATAAATATTACATCGACATTACAGACGATCTCACTTTCCTAGGGGATAAGCAGTCTTTTATATGGTCATCGGAAATGAATGGGTACAATAGTTTGTACCATTATGACATGAATGGTCGCTTGATTAGACAATTGACAGATAGCCGATATGATGTGACGGCATTTTATGGCGTAGATGAGAAAAACGGTAAACTTTATTACCAAAGTGCGGAGCTTGCCCCTATAGAAAGACACGTATTTGAGTTGGACATGAATGGTCAAAACAAGAAGGTTTTGACTCCATTTAGAGGTTCAAATTCTGCCCAATTCAGTGCTGATTATTCTTACTACGTCAATACGTATAGCTCCATTAATACACCACCCACATACACCGTATTTTCCAATAATATGGAACCTGTCAGAACCATAGTTGATAACGCAGATGTCGTCCAAAAACAAAAA
>Ga0116163_1001142_pt1 | contig 16928 bp, 15 predicted proteins | sample AD_UKC107_MetaG_FD_89889 | JGI IMG/M metagenome (GOLD analysis project Ga0116163, IMG submission 89889) | Active sludge microbial communities of municipal wastewater-treating anaerobic digesters from Hong Kong - AD_UKC107_MetaG | ecosystem: Engineered > Bioreactor > Anaerobic > Digestate...
GACCTCAGCATACGCGGCGTCTACCGCGGCATAGTTTTCCGCACGCAGGGCAATCTCGTAATGGCCGTTGATGCCGTCCGCGTAGGCAAACGCCTTGCCCGTCATCCGTTCAAAGTCGCTGTGGCGGTATAAAAGAAACAGCGTTCCGTCCTTTTCCAGGTAGACGTTGGTCGTGTTTTCGTCTTCCTTAATGGCAAACCCAAGCACATCGCGGTAAAAGCGCACCATCACCGCCATGTCTTTGACAAAAATCCCAAATCCGTCCAGTTTCATTGATATACCCTCCGATATCGGCTTTCGCCCCGTCTGTGGGTGATTTTAAGGTGCTTCCTGCCGCAGGAAGCGTTCCTCGAACAGATCCGCAGGCACGGGATTGCTCAGATAATAGCCCTGCACCTGATCGCATCCAAGCTTTAGAAGTCTGTCAAACTGCGCCTTGGTTTCCACGCCTTCGGCAATGGTTTGCAAATCCAGCGATTTGGCCAGCATGATGATGGATGTGACGATCTTGCGGCTGGATTCGTCGGTGGTGATCTTGTCAACTAGGTGTTCCCGGGGCAGTCTTTATTGGTGATCCTCTTTGTGCTGCGTCAGGGTAAGGCGATCTCCGTCTGATCCGGTTTCAACTCCGCGCGGGTCTCTGCGCCGCCGTGCAGGATCACCGCGATACCCGGATGCTTACCCTCCACGGTCAGCGTTACCTGTCCGTTTTGTTTGTTCATATGGATCGTCAGGGTCGGATTGCCCTTGCTGTCGGCCAGGCGGAGCTCTGCGGGTACGCCCTCCACGGGATGGTAGAGGTGCAGCTCCAGCCCCTGCAGGTAGTCGTAATCCACCTGCGTCTGGCTTGCGCCTAAGGGCAGGATGGTGTTTTCGCGCACAAACAGCGGCAGGCCGGACAGCGCATACTCCTCATGCTGCCACGCGCCGCCTGTCTTAACCTCGCCGGTCAGCAGATGCGTCCACGTGCCTTGTGGCAGGTAGTAGTCGACGTGGCCGTCCCTGCGGAACACCGGGGCGACCAGCAGGCTTCCGCCCAGCATATACTGGCGGTCCAGCGCTTCGCAGGCGGGATCGCCGAAAAACTCCATCGCCATGGCGCGCATCACGGGTATGCCGGTCTGGTGCGCCTCCACGGAGGCTGCGAACAGATAGGGCATCAGGCGGCACTTGAGTTTGGAAAAATCGCGCACTGCCTGGACCGCCTGCTCGCCAAACAGCCAGGGCACCCGGTAGCTGGTGGAGCCGTGCAGCCGCGAATGGCTGGACAGCAGCCCAAACTGCGCCCAGCGCACATATACGTCCTCGGTGGCCGTGTCCTCAAAGCCGGAAATATCGTGGCTCCAGAACGCAAACCCGCTCATGCAAAGCGAAAGCCCCGCGCGTAGGGATTCCGCCATGCTGGCATAGGTAGAGGAGCAATCGCCGCCCCAGTGCACTGGGTATTGCTGGCCGCCCGCGGTGGCGCTGCGGGCAAACAGGCAGGCCTCTCCCTCGCCGCGCTCGCGTTCCAGAAGCTCAAACACGGTCTTGTTGTACAGCTGCGTGTAATCGTTGTGCATCCCCACGGGATCGCTGCCGTCAAAATAGGCGCAGTCTACGGGGATGCGCTCGCCGAAATCGGTCTTGAAGCTATCCACGCCCATATCGAGCAGCGCCTTGAGCTTGTCCTGGTACCACTTGCAGGCGTCGGGATTGGTGAAGTCCACAATCGCCATGCCCGCCTGCCACATGTCCCATTGCCACACGTCGCCGTTGGGCCGCTTGAGGAAATACCCCCTGTCGCGCCCTTCCTGGAACAGCGGGGATTTCTGCCCGATGTAGGGGTTGATCCATACGCAGGTTTTCAGGCCCTTGCCGTGCAGCCGCCGGATCAGGCCCTCGGGGTCGGGGAAGCCCTGCTTGTCCCAGGCAAAGTTGCACCACTCGTAGGCCTTCATCCAGAAGCAGTCAAAGTGGAACACGTGCAGGGGGATATCCCGCTGGGCCATGCCGTCAACGAACTCGTTGATGGTTTCTTCGTTGTACTCTGTGGTGAACGAGGTCGTCAGCCACAGCCCGAAGCTCCACGCAGGGGGCAGCGCCGGGCGGCCGGTGAGCGCGGTGTAGCGGGAGAGCACGGTTTTCATATCGCCGCCGCCGACGATGACAAGGTCCAGGCTGTGTCCCGGCAGGGAGACCTGCGCGCTTTCCACGGCCTCGGAGCACAGCTCGAAGCTGACCCTGCCGGTGGAATTGACAAACACGCCGTAGCCCTTGCTGGTCACGTAGAACGGGATATTCTTGTACGCGAGCTCGGAGGAGGTTCCGCCGTCCTCGTTCCAGATATCCACGGTCTGGCCGTTTTTCACAAACGGGGTAAAGCGCTCGCCCAGGCCGTAGAGGGTTTCGCCGACATCCACATCCAGCTTGGCGCGCATATACCATCCGTCCGGGGTTTTGGCGCAGCCCAGGTGCCGTGCGCCAAAGCCCGTAAGCTCCCGGCCGTTTTCGAAAAAGCGCAGGCTGAACCGCTGCCTGGTAACCACCGCTTTGAGCGTTCCCGACGTGATGGTGATGGTATCGCCGTGATCTTCCACGGCGGCCTTGCTGCCGTCGGTATACAGGGTAAAGCGCGGTTCCTTTCTGCTGATGCCCTCGTAATTGCTCACCTTCACCGACAATATGCCCTCGCGCGGCGCGGTGAAGCGCAGGGTGAGCATGGGACCCGTCAGCGTCATGCCGCGGTGGGTGATCGCCGTATACGAGCAATACACGGCATAGGCGTCGCCATCCCAGCGCGCGTCCTGTACCTGCGCGCAGTTGAAGAGTTCCACCCCGGGTTTGGTCAGCCAGAAGCCGTCTGTGAATTTCATGCGTTTCCCCTCACTTTTTACTGCTGCATCGCCTGCTTGGCGTAGAGGCTGGGCGTTACGCCCTTATGCGTGCCGAATACACGGATGAAATAGGAAATATTGTTAAACCCGCAGGCCAGCGCGATCTCGGACACGGTTCTCTCCGAGGTGGACAGCAGCTCGCAGGCGCATTCGATGCGGTAATAGTTCAGGTACTGGATGGGCGTTTTGCCCATCATTTCGCGGAAATAGCGGCAGAAATAGCGCTTGTTCATATGTGCGCTGGCCGCCATATCCTCCAGCGTGATCTCCTCGTGATAATGGTTGCGTATCAGGCGCAGCACGTCCTTCACGCGGGCCAGGCGGCGCAGCTCCGCCTCCTGGGGCTTGAGGGCACGGCGCACGACATGGTTGTCCAGCAGCGCGCCAACGAAGGTGAAAATCGCGCCGATCACAAAACAGGGAGCGTTTTCCGCATTTGATGCAATGGCGGAAAACAGCGCGTCGCCCGCCTGTGCCAGCTGTATTTCCGGAGTTTCGATATGCTCGCAGAACTGCGACCCGCCAAGCAGAACGGGCTGAAGAAGCCGGGCGCAAAGCGGGTTAAGCTCCGCGATGGCGTGCAGGTTGAACACAACGCATTCGTAATGGCAGCGCTGGGGGATGCCGCTGTGCAGCGCGCCGTCCTGTACGATGAAATACTCCCCCTCGCGCCCCGTGTACTGATGGCCGTTCAGGGTAAATTGGAGCGTGCCTTTATTGATCCGGATGATTTCGTACTCCGGATGCCAATGATCCACCATGATGTAGCGCGGATGCCCCGGCGTGACGCGATAATACCCAAACGGAAAATCAAACGTCCCGTGTACGCGGTACTCTCGCTGCTCTAAATACTTCATACGTCTCCACCAAGTGAATATACTGCTAGGTTTCCTTACTATATCACAAGAAAATTCCATCTGTAAAGAACTATACTGTTATAAACGAGAAAAGCATAAAGTGGGGATGACTATGAGTGACACGAGATTTGTCGGCACCTATCCTGTGATTGGCATCCGGCCCGCGATTGATGCACGGCGCGGCAGCCTCGACGTGCGGGGCAGCCTGGAAACCCAGACTATGAACATGGCGAAGTCTGCCGCCCGCCTGATCGGCGAAACCCTGCGCTACCCCGACGGCACGCCCGTACAGGTTGTGATCGCCGATACCACCATCGGCCGGGTGCCGGAGGCCGCCGCCTGCCAGGAGAAGTTCAAAAAGCTCGGCGTGGATATCACCATCACGGTCACCCCCTGCTGGTGCTACGGCGCGGAGACCATGGATTCCGATCCCATGACTCTCAAGGCCGTGTGGGGCTTCAACGGCACGGAGCGCCCCGGCGCGGTCTATTTGGCAAGCGTGTTAGCCACCCACGCGCAAAAGGGGCTTCCGGCGTTTGGCATCTACGGGCGTGACGTGCAGGATGCCGACGATACCGAAATTCCCGGTGACGTGCGGGAAATGCTTTTGCGCTTTGCGCGCGCGGCAATCGCCGCGGCGGCCATGCGCGGAAAGAGCTACCTGCAAATCGGCTCGGTCTGCATGGGTATCGGCGGCTCGATCATCGACCCCAATTTCATCGAAGAATACCTTGGCATGCGGGTAGAGAGCGTGGACATGGTCGAAATCATCCGCCGCATGACCGAGAATATCTACGACCGGGCAGAGTTTAGCCGCGCGCTGGCCTGGACGAAGGAGCACTGCAAAGAGGGTCTGGACAAGAACCCCCAGGCGGTGCAAAAGTCCAGACAGCAAAAGGACGAGGACTGGGAGTTCGTCGTCAAGATGATGTGTATCATCAAGGATTTGATGGCAGGCAATGCAAACCTGCCCAAGGGCTGCGAGGAGGAAATGCTCGGCCACAACGCCATCTGCGCGGGCTTCCAGGGCCAACGCCAGTGGACGGATTTTTACCCCAACTGCGATTTTCCCGAAGCGCTTTTAAACACATCGTTTGACTGGAACGGCGTGCGGGAGCCCTATATCCTCGCCACGGAAAACGACGTGCTCAACGGCCTGGGGATGCTGTTTGGCAAGCTGCTCACCCATACGCCGCAGATCTTTTCAGACGTCCGCACCTACTGGAGCCCAGAGGCCGTGAAGAAAGCCACCGGGTTTGAGTTGAATGGCAAGGCGCTCCAGTCCGGCGGGATGATCCACCTGATCAATTCCGGGGCGTCCTGCCTGGATGCCAGCGGCGTATCGACGGACGCGGCGGGCCGCAACTGCATCAAGCCCTGGTATGAGGTGACCGAACAGGATATCGCCGCCATGCTGTCCGCAACCCAGTGGTGCGCCGCCGACCAGGGGTATTTCCGCGGCGGCGGCTACTCCAGCCGCTTTGAAACCAAGGCGGAGATGCCCGTTACCATGATGCGCCTGAACCTCGTCAAGGGCATCGGCCCCGTGGTGCAGATCGCCGAGGGCTACACGGTACAGCTGCCCGAGGACGTATCCGACGCGCTGTGGAAGCGCACGGACTACACCTGGCCGTGCACCTGGTTTGCGCCCAGGGTGACGGGGGAGGGGCAATTCGTTTCGGCGTATACGGTGATGCGCGCCTGGGGCGCCAACCACGGCGCGATCAGCTACGGGCATATCGGCGCCGATCTGATCACCCTGTGCAGCATGCTGCGCATCCCCGTGAGCATGCACAACGTGCCGGAGGAGGATATTTTCCGCCCCGCCGCCTGGAACGCGTTCGGTATGGACAAGGAGGGCGCGGATTACCGCGCCTGCGCCGCCTACGGCCCGCTGTTCAGGTAAAAAAGGGGCAAGCGATTCGACCCGGTTTGGAAAGCGGCTGGCGACGGCCGTTTTCTTTACGTTTCGCGAAATATACCGCAAAAAAACGCGCTGCGATACCTTCCGCGATGTTCTTTGTGTGCCGTGAACCAGCTGTAATGCACACCCGTATCACCAACACGTGGGAAACCTACAGCGCCGATTTTCGCATCCCGGATGGCAAGCAGGCGATATACCTTGTGTATCAGGGAACCGGTACCCCGTATCTGAAAAGCTTCACGCTGGAAACGGAATAGTTATAGCGCCGCCCAAAGGGCGGTATTTTCTTGACCACGCGCAGGAGTTGTACAATCCCACAAAATCCTTTATACTATCCATATAGAAAAGATCATTCATCGGACGGACGCGAAACAGAAACGGGTGACGCTGATGTTTATCAAAATGCTCCTGAAAGAAAAACGAATCGCACAGCTGTACACGCTCATCTTCTTTTTGGTGCTGTCGATCTTGTTTCTCATCATTACCGCCGCTGTGCAGATTGCCGATGATACCTATGTCAGAGGCAGAGTAGAGATCATCGAGCGCGATCTGGTTCATTTGGAGAAAACAACGATCGCAAACAAAATCAACAGGCGCGCTTCCGATATTCTGTTCATTGCCGACACGCTTGTACTCAGCGGGGAGATGCTTGGGGATTATCAGGCGATTGCAAAGCCCTGGATTGCGTTTTCCGACCGATACAAGATCTATGATCAAATCCGCTTCTTGGATAGCAAGGGGCAGGAGAAGGTACGCATCAACTATAGCCCGCAAGGCGCGTATGCTGTTCCCAAAGGCACCTTGCAGAACAAAAACAGCCGCGATTACTTCCAGAACACGAAGTTGCTGAGCCAAGGGAAAATTTTCATTTCGGAAATGGATTTGAATGTTGAAAACGGAGAGGTGGAACTTCCGTTTAAGCCTATGCTGCGGCTAACCACTCCGCTGATTGTGGACAACTGGTTCAGCGGCGCGGTTGTGCTCAACTACAGTGCGGAGGATATGCTGCAGCAAATTCGCAATGTCGCGCAAGCTTCCCTGGGCGAGGTCCATATGCTCAACCGGGAAGGGTATTGGCTGTTTAACAGCGCAGACCGCGATAAGGAATGGGCGTTCATGTTTCCGGACCGTATGGACGAAAGCTTTGCCAGCGCCTATCCACAGGAATGGGCTATGATTTCCGGTGGCGATACGTACGGGCATTTCATCACGGAGAACGGAGTGTTTACCTATACTGCAATTTCACCCGAGGAAGAGATTCTTGGATACAATGTCGATGCGCTTGTTCTGGACGATGCCGGGTTTTTTTACATCGTTTCCTATATTCCCGCAGATTCCTCGGTAGGCCAGCGGTTTTCACAAACCCTGCTACAAACCGTTGACCGCGTGGTGGCGAAGTATTTGTCCATCTATTTCCTGTTGTCAGGGGTTGCCTTTACGCTCGCTGCGCTGATTGCCGTCGGCAGGGCGCAAAAGAAGGAGATCAAGTATTTTTCGGAATTCGACGCCATGACCGGCGTTTTCAACCGCCGCGCGGGGTACGGCAAGCTCAACGAGCTGAAAAAGCAAACCACCAGCAGGGGCTATACCATCGCTATATGCTTTATCGACATCAACGGCCTCAAAGAGGTGAACGACGGCCTTGGGCACGATGTGGGCGACGAGTTGATAAAAAGCGTTGCGGGGGTCATCCGCGACAGCGTTCGCGGTAACGATTTTGTATCGCGCTTCGGCGGCGACGAATTCCTGATCGTGTTCGACCGCCTGGATGAAGCCGGTGCGGAAAGGGTCTGGCAGCGCATCATGGCAAGATTTGAGGCGATCAATACCGAGGAATCCAGGCCGTACGCAATCAGCATCAGCCACGGCATTGGTGTGTTTGTATCCAATGAGGATGGTACGGTTGATGAGATCATCAGCCGTGCGGATACGAAAATGTATGAAGAAAAACGCGAATTGAAAAAGGGCCTCCGTGTGATTCGAGACCCGAAAATATGAGCAAAGGGTTAAAACACAAACTGCAATAGCAGCATATACAGCACCGTTCCGCCCGCAATGGACAACAGCATCTGCCGTTTCCACAGGTGCAGGCCTACGACGACGAGCGTGGCAATCAGCTCCGGCAGGCCGTGCGAGCCGCCCAAAAGGTTCACGTCCTTATACGAATAGATCACCAGCAGCCCCATCGCGGCGGCGGGCAGCACCACGCCCAGGTATTGAATGTACTTGGGCGTCGGCTTTTTTCTGGACACCAGCAAAAACGGCAGAAAACGCGTGGCGACGGTCCCCAGCACGATCATGCCCACGGTAATGAGCTCCTGCGCCAGCGTCATAAGCTTTCACCTTCCTTTGCAAGCGGCTTGCGCAATAGCGTCAGCCCTGCCAGAATGACAAGCATTGCCGGTATGATAAAATTCTGGTTTCCGAAGATCAGCAGACAGGCAAGCGTTGCCCCAAGGCCCAGCAGAGCGCTGTGATGCGTTTTTTCCTTGCGCCATTGCTCAAGAAACAACACCACGAACAGCGCCGTGAGCACAAACGAAAGGCCTTCGGTGTTGATGCGCACCACGGAGCCCAGCGCCGCCCCGACCATGGTGCCAACCTGCCAGTAGCAGTAATCCAGCACCGTGACCCACAGCATAAACCAGCCCTTGTCCACGCCCGGCGGAATCTCGGCCGCGCAGTTGACAGAGAAGGTCTCGTCGGCCATGCCGTAGATCAGGAAAAACTTCTTGCGTCCGACGGCGCGGTATTTATCCAGCATGGCGACGCCGTAAAACAGGTGCCGCGCGTTGATCATAAGCGTCAGCATCAGCACCCGCAGGGGGTCGAACGCCTCCTTGAGCAGGCCGACGGTGACAAACTCCATCGAGCCCGCGTATACGGTCAGGCTGATCATGATGGGGTAGAGCGCGTGGAAGCCCTCCGCCGTCATGTAATAGCCGTAGGCGATGCCCAGAAACACAAAGCCCGTGAGAATCGGGATGGTGTAGGGGAACGCCGCTTGCAGGGCCTGCGCCCGGTGATGCTTGGGTGACATAACGGGTCTCCATTCCTTGTATAATCCCGATTATTGTACCATTGCGCCAGGGTGGCCGTAAAGAACGCGGACATAAAAAATACGCCGCGGGCTTCCTGCCTGCGGCATGAATGTTGTGTTCATCAGGGCTGTACCTTAAGCCGCAGCCCCCAGGCCGCGCCCGCATGCAAAAACGCAAGCGGCAGGAAAACAACGCCGGATATAAGCATCATGAGCTCGTACCCCAGCGTGCTGCGGGGGTCTTTTTGGAAGCGCTTCACGCCCAGGCGGCTAAGCAGCGACCCGGACGGCATCCCGATCAGGTTCCCCAGCATGATGCCGCGAATCGCGCCCAGCATCGAAAGCGCAGCGGCCTTGCCGTACTGATCACAAAGCCTGTTCCAGGCGACAACATCCGGTTTGCCGCGTGTATCGGCGTAGTGCTGGGCAAAGAGCACCGCCGTCAGCTCGTCGCCGGGCACATTCTCAAATTCGCCGGAGAGCAGATTGCGCACCTCGTCCTCCGCCATGCCGGTCTCCAGCGCGATCTTGGTATGGTACCAGGAGCACATGGCGCAGCCGTTGACCTCCGTGACCGCCATCATCAGCCGTTCCCGCAGCTCTACGGACAAAAGACCCTGTTTTTCGCCCCGTGCCATATAGGGCACCGTGCGGATGGCCTGGTAGTAAATGCGGTAGCTTTCCGCCAATGAATACAGCGGTCGTCCCTGTTTGCTGCGTGCCATGTCCATTGCTCCTTTGCGTGTCCGATGCAAAAAGCGTACACGGACTGCCAAAAATTGAAACGCCCGTGCGGCTTGAACCGCGTCCCGTTTCGCGTTATACTGTTTGGCAGACAAGAAAGCGGGGCGCAGCACACTTGGATTTTATACTGCACTATGTCAAGCCGCACGTCAAGCGTGTCGTTGGCGGGACAAGCCTAAAGTTTATCGGAACGATTCTGGATCTGTTGATTCCCTGGATTCTGGCGTATATCATCGATACGGTTTCCCTGCAAAATGACAAAAATCAGGTGCTGCTGTGGGGCGGCATGATGGTGCTCTGCTCCATTTTGGCATGGGCGATCAACATTGTCTCCAACCGCATCTCTATCGGCGTGGCCCGCGATGCCACCCGCACCCTGCGGCATGATTTGCTTTCGAAAATCACCCGCCTGTCGGGCAGTGAAATCGACCGCATCACCATTCCGTCGCTCATCTCGCGGATGACCTCCGACAGCTATAATGTGTACCAGGTCATCGGCATGTCCCAACGCATCGGCATCCGCGCGCCGATCCTGCTGCTGGGCGGCATTTTGATGATGATGCTCCTGGACCCGATGCTCGCGCTGATTTTGGTGGCAATGCTGCCGTTTATGGCGCTGCTTGTGATTTATATTTCCAAAAAGGGCATACCGCTGTATAACACATTGCAGCAAACAGTGGATAAGCTGGTGCGCATCGTGCGTGAAAACGCGACCGGCATCCGCATCATCCGTGCGCTGTCCAAGGCGCAGGATGAGAAGAAGCGCTTTCAGACCGTGAACGACGAGGTTGCGCAAAGCGAAATGAAGGCGTCCATGGTCATGGCCGTCAACGGGCCGGTGATGCAGTTTTTGCTGAACATGGGCCTGGTGGTCGTGGTGGTCGTGGGTGCGTCGCGCGTCAACCTGGGCGTTTCCAACGTCGGCGCGATTATCGCGTTTCTGAACTATTTCACCATCATTCTGTCGGCCATGCTCATCATCACGCGCATCCTCACGATGAGCTCCAAGGCCGTCGCCTCGGCCAAGCGCATTGCGGCCGTGATCGACGCGCCGGAGGAAGAGGCGGGCGACGAAACCTACGCGCCTGACGAGAGCAAGCCGCATATTGCCTTCGACCATGTCAATTTCTCGTACAACGGCAAGGAAAAAGCCCTGAGCGATATTACGTTCGCCTTGCAGCGGGGCGAGTCGCTGGGGGTGCTTGGGCCGACGGGCGCGGGGAAATCCACCCTGATCCGCCTGCTGATGCGCTTCAACCAGGCGGACAGCGGTACGGTGAAGATCTTCGGCCAGGACGTTAACGAGATTCCCCTGGCCACCCTGCGCGGGAGCATCGGCGTGGTATTTCAAAACGATACGCTGTTTCGCGGCACCATTGAAAGTAACGTGCGCCTGGGCCGCGCCGTATCCATGGCGGAAGTGGACGCGGCCATCCGCAGCGCGCAGGCGGAAGCGTTCGTCGGCGAGGTCGGCGGCCCCAAGGCCGAGGTGCAGACCCGCGGGCAGAACTATTCCGGTGGGCAGCGGCAGCGCATTTTGCTGGCGCGGGCGCTGGCCGGGCAGCCGGAGATTCTGCTTTTGGATGATTCGGCTAGCGCGCTGGATTTCAAAACCGAAGCGGCGCTGCGCCATGAGCTGTTGCGGCTCCATGGCTCCACGTCGATCATCATCGCGCTGCGCATCAGCGCCGTGATGCACTGCGATAAGATTTTGGTGCTTGAGGAAGGCGAAATGCGCGGCCTGGGCACCCATGAAGAGCTGATGAAAACCTGCACCCTGTACCGCGAAATCGCGCAGCTCCAGTTGGGCGGTGACGGCAATGCATAACATGCACCGTGGCAAGCAGCCAAGCGGCGCCGTGGCGGCGGAGCTGCGCAAACCCCGCCGCGCCATATTGCTGCGTATCGGCAAGTATTTACTCAAGTTCAAGTGGCTGCTGCTGGTCGCCTTCGGGCTGACCCTGGTATCCAACACGTTTGCGCTCATCGGGCCGACGCTCGCTGGTAAGGCGATCGACAGCATCGGCACCCAACAGGGCGGGGTGGATATGCCGGGCGTGCTGCACTATGCGCTGCTCATGGCGATCTTCTACCTGGCGTCGTCGATCTTTGCGTATCTGTTATCCGTGCTGATGGTATACATCAGCCGCAACGTAACCCGCACCATGCGCAAGGACCTGTTCAGCCGCATTGCGGAGATGCCCGTCGGCTTTTTTGACACCCACCCCGTGGGCGACGTGCTCAGCCGCATTTTCTACGATGTGGATACCATCAACACCTCCCTGTCGTCCGATGTGGTGCAGGTGCTCACCAGCGTCATCACCATTGTGGGCTCGCTGGTGCTGATGATCTCCATCTCGCCTGTTCTGGTGCTGGTGTTTTTGGTTACGGTGCCCATGTCGGTATTCATTACGCGGTTTATCACCCGGCGCACGCAGCCCCTGTTCCGCAAGCGCTCGCGCAAGATGGGCGAGCTGAACGACTACTCCGAGGAGATCATCTCGGGGCTGAAAACCCTCAAGGCCTACCATCAGGAGCAGAACACCGTGGCCGATTTTGATGTGCTCAACGATGAGGTGGTCGACGCGTACTACAAAAGCGAGTACTTTGCCAGCACCACCGGCCCCAGCGTCAACTTCATCAACAACCTGTCCATGTCTTTGATCAGCGTATTCGGAATGCTTTTATACCTGGCGGGGGGCATCACCATCGGCAATATCTCCGCGTTTGTGTTCTACAGCCGGAAGTTCTCCGGACCGATCAACGAAATCGCCAATATCTACAGCGAGCTGCAGTCGGCCCTGGCCGCGGCGGATCGCGTATTTTCCCTGCTGGATGAGCCCGTGGAAATCCCCGACGAGCTGGACGCGCAGCCGCTGACCCAGGTGCAGGGCGACGTGGAGCTCAGCGACGTACACTTTGGCTATGTGGATGGCAAGCCGGTGCTCAAGGACCTGAGCTTTACGGCGCGGCGCGGCAGCCTGATTGCCATCGTCGGCCCGACGGGCGCGGGGAAAACCACGCTGATCAACCTGCTCATGCGCTTTTACGACGTGCAAAACGGCACCATTACCGTAGACGGGCATCCTGTGCGCGGTCTGACGCGCGACAGCCTGCGGCGGGCGTACTCCATGGTGCTGCAGGATACGTGGCTGTTTCACGGCACCGTGTTTGACAACATTGCCTACGCCAAGCCCGGCGCAACTATGGACGAGGTCGTGGCCGTTGCCAAGGCCGCGCATATTCACCATTTCATCATGGGACTGCCGGATGGCTACCAGACCATCCTGTCCGACGACGGCACCAACATTTCCAAGGGTCAGAAGCAGCTGTTAACCATCGCCCGCGCCATGCTGGTGGATGCCAGAATGCTCATTCTGGACGAAGCGACCTCCAACGTGGATACCCATACCGAGGTGAAAATTCAAAAGGCCATGCGCCTGCTGATGAAGGACAAAACCTGCTTTATCGTGGCCCACCGCCTGTCCACCATCAAAAACGCCGACCTGATCCTCGCCGTGAAGGATGGCAACGTCGTGGAAAGCGGCACCCATACGGAGCTGATGCAAAAGCACGGCTTCTACCGGGAGCTGTATGACGCGCAGTTCAGCTGATGCGATGCTGCCCCGCATACGTTGCACGAAAAAAACGCCCCTGCCGATTGGCAGGGGCGTTGATGTTCTTGCGGAAGTTTAGCGCGGGTTGATCCGGTTAAAGCAGTCGCGGCAGTACACGGGCTTGTCGCCGCGCGGCTGGAAGGGCACCTTGGTGGTAACGCCGCAGCTGTCGCAAACGGCGTCATACATGGGCCGGTCGCCGCCACGGTTGCTGTTGCCGTAGCTGCGCTCGCCGCCGCGGCTATTGCTGTGGGAGCCGCTGTTGCGGCGGGCCGCACGGCAGGAAGGGCAGCGGGTCGGCTCGTTGGTGAAGCCTTTTTCGGCGAAGAATTCCTGCTCGGATGCAGAAAAGGTGAAGGGGGTTCCGCAATCGCGGCAGGTGAGGGTTTTGTCATTGAACATAGGGATTCTCCTTCAAATGTTTTTGGTTCCAATCGTTTTGTACTCTTCAGGCGGCACATGGTTTTTTTGGTTTCTCGGGTGAACTGGAACCAGGAAACACATTGAAGCAACTGAATGGTAACGAGGAAAGTATATCATAGATTTTCAGTTTGTATATAGGAAAATCAAAACGCCGATGCAACGGCATCTTTTCGTATACAGCCCTGCCGGAACAAACGCCGCTTGCTGTGCGGCGTACATTCTGTGCGGTTTGCGGTTTGGGCTTGCGGGACGCAGATGCTGTTGGGTTCAATAATCCTTGATTTGCCTGTACGCCGTGCGCAGCGCTTCAAGAACCTCAGGGTCTTTTTCCTTGCTCAGCTGGGCGGATACGAAGGCCTTGGTGTGCATATCGCCCAGATGGCCAAGCGCCTTTGCCACGGCGATGCGCACCTTGGGATCGGGATTGTTGAACTGGGATACCAGGCTGTTGGACGCGTCATCGCCGCCAACGGAGCCCAGACCCGCAATCGCGGCCAGGCATATGTCCCTGTCCTTGTTGCCGCACAGGTCGATGAGCGAGGGTACGTTGCTTTTCGCGATTGCCTTTTCAACGTGACTGATGGATTTGCTGAACATTGGCTACACCTCTTCGTTTTTCATTCGGTCATTGTGTAAAGGCCATACCAGTGATTGAGCAGGCTGAGAAACTCCTGCGTCGCTTTGCGGTTGCCGTCGGTGCTTGGATGATCGTCCCCGTCGGAATCATAGTACAGCGTATCGGCGCCTTCGATGCCAACGTGCTCCTCCTGCCCGTTTACGTAGCGGTGGTGCGCGTCGGGGTGGGTGAGCACGTTGTAGAAATCGAACACGAAAACGTTGTTTGCCGCAAACCCGGCTAGCCAGCCCGTTTCCCGGTCGCTCAGCCAGTCGCACAGCGCTCTGGTAACCTCCGGATGGGAGATGAACAGCATCGGCGGCGGCGTGACGAGGATGAACAGCTTATCGGGGTGCGCGGAGAAATACGGAAGCAGGCCTTCGTAGATTGCCATTTCATCCTGCATGCTGCTGCCCACGTCGCTGTTGGGATAGCAGCTTTTGAACAGTACGATGGTATTCTCGCCGGCAGCCGGGGCGATGGCGTTTGGCGCGGTCATGGCGCGCATTTCCCTGTAAACCAGCGGCATGACCGTATCCGTAAACCACATGGGCCAATCGGCAGTGTCGGTGTGGTCGCCGTATTCCCGCCAGCCGTAATCAATATCGGCAACGTGAAAGCCGTTCTCGTTGAGCGCTTCGCATAGAAGCCCGTCGTTCAACCAGTTTTCCCCGCAGCTGTGGTGGATGAAGATCAGGTTGACCGTGCTTTCCTCATCCGCTGCGGCAAAGTCCTGCGCTGTCAGCATAATGAGTGTGGAAAACAGCGCAAGCAGGGCGCGGAGTCCACGATTTCGGTGTTTTGTTTTCATACGATACCTCCCGGCCGCCGCCGTTTTGAAGGTCAGGGAAGTTTCAAGTGCTTACCCCAGCACTTTGCAGTTGAGCCCGAACTGCTGGGCAACCTTGTCGTAGCTGCAAGCGCCGCGGTAGATGTTCACGCCCTTGCGGAACAGGGGGTCGGTCTGGATCAGCGCTTCAATGCCCTGATCGGCAATCTTCAGGCCGTAGGCGTGGGTCGCGTTGGTCAGCGCCAGGGTGGAGGTGCGCGGCACGGCGCCTGGCATATTGGCTACGCAATAGTGCACAATGCCGTCCACTTCATATACGGGGTCGTTGTGGTAGGTCGCTTTGGTGGTCTCAAAGCAGCCGCCCTGGTCCACCGCCACGTCTACGATAACCGATCCGGGAATCATATCCTTGAGGTATTCGCGCTTGACAAGCTTAGGTGCGCTGGCGCCTGCGATCAGCACACCGCCGATGACCAGATCGGCGGTTCTTACTTCGGCATGGATGGCGGACGGGGTGGAGTACAGGGTTTTGATGCGCCCGGAATACAGCGCGTCCAGCGCGCGCAGCTTGTCCAGGTCCACATCCATCACCGTGACATCCGCGCCCAGGCCAACGGCCATTTTGCAGGCGTTTGCGCCCACAATCCACGCGCCCAGGATAATCACCCGTGCGCCTTTTACGCCCGTCACGCCGCCCAGCAGCACGCCCTTGCCGCCGAAGGGCTTTTCCAGGTACTTTGCGCCTTCCTGTATGGACAGCCGCCCGGCGATCTCGCTCATGGGCTTTAACAGCGGCAGGCCGCCGTGCGTATCCTCGATGGTCTCATATGCCACGCCGATGCAGCCGCTTTGCATCATCGCCTCGGTCAGCGTCCGGTTCGCGGCCAGGTGCAGGTAGGTGTAGAGGATCTGCCCGTCCCGCATCAGGGGGTATTCGGCCTCCAGCGGCTCCTTGACCTTGACGATCATGTCGGCCTGCGCCCAGACCTCCTGCGCGGTAGCGGCGATCAGCGCGCCCGCGGCCCGGTACGCCTCGTCGGAGAAACCGGAGCCCTCTCCGGCATGGGCTTCGATCATTACGATATGGCCGTGTGCCGCAAAGTCGTGAACGTTGCCCGGTGTCATCCCCACGCGATACTCCTGCGGTTTGATTTCCTTCACGCATCCGATCTTCATGGTGTATTCTTCTTTCTGCTGCGGAATTTTCATGCGGCGCAAGCGTTTGCGGCTCCGGCAAGCGGATGGCTGTGTAGCCTTCTCCGTCTCCCGTATCTGCGCGCTTGTGCCCTATTCATTCGTTGTATATAGTGTATCACAAACAGCATATAATCGGCTATTCAAAGGTGAAATTTCCTCAATTCGCGGTAAGCAGTCTCTTCAGTACAGGATGATGCCATTCCTTGCATTCATACAAAAAAACGACCGTTTCTGGTCGTTTTCTTGCTGGGAAAGGACCCATTCATTGATACAATCGGCTCAATGCAACGAAAGGTAACGATAGATATGCTATCTGCCGAAGAGTGACGAACTATATCAAGCAAAGTTTCTTGATTGTGCAGACTATTGTGACTGTGGTTGACGGATAAAAATGAACTCCTTTTCCAACCCGTTTTCCTTTTAGAAGCACTTTTAAATTCTTCCATCCCTCAAGGACTCTGTAATCCATATTCTAGAATATACCTACTCATTTCGTGTTCTTCAATGCTTTCAATTGAATTGAATAACAACTTGCTAAATTTTTCCGATTTATAAATCACTTGTGCAAAACATTTAAGTGTGTCTCTTTGGTGCGGGGAAATAGCCTCCAATAGTCGGCATACATCTAGCATGTTCATACTATTTATATATGCATAATACTTTCCAAATAGACCAACTACACAATCAGATAATTGAACGAATTGATCCATTTGCGAATCTAGTGTGAATGTCAACGAAAATCTGAGCCAAGTGCTAACCAATATTTGAGCCACTTGTGCGAACGAATACTTGAGCCACCAACGCCAAAAGTGACAGCGAATACTTGAACCACGTGTGAATGAAA
>Ga0116163_1001147_pt1 | contig 16893 bp, 34 predicted proteins | sample AD_UKC107_MetaG_FD_89889 | JGI IMG/M metagenome (GOLD analysis project Ga0116163, IMG submission 89889) | Active sludge microbial communities of municipal wastewater-treating anaerobic digesters from Hong Kong - AD_UKC107_MetaG | ecosystem: Engineered > Bioreactor > Anaerobic > Digestate...
ACTCAGCAATAGTTCTCTAATATCCAGCATCACTTCCAACCTGATATTCTCCTCAGTATCACTCATAAGGTCAGCTTCCCTATATTCATTCTCAATAGCTTCTCTACTCCTCATTCTTTCACCTCAATGAAAAACCAACTATGGAACTAATGCTCCATTCATTCTAACTCAACCTCTGTAACACTTAACATCATAAAACCACGCTTAATCTGACCTGCCGTTGCAACACCCTTAATACTCTTGAAATGATTAGATCTCATCTTTTCTCACCTCTAAAATTCATCCAAGAATTTCTTTAATTTAGACAACTTTTCTTTTGTGTCTATTGTTATTCTTTTAAGTTCAAAATCAATATTTACACTTAAATCAAATCTTCCAGAGACCTCAGCATCATCGGAGACCCAAGCATTACCAGAGACCCAAGCATCACCAGAGACCTCAGCATTACCATAGACCATAGCATCATCGAAGACCCAAGCATTACCAGAGACACGAGCATCACCATAGACCATAGCATTACCATAGACCATAGCATCACCAGAGACCTCAGCATCATCGGAGACCCGAGCATTACCAGAGACCTCAGCATCACCAAAGACCCGAGCATTACCAGAGACCCGAGCATTACCAGAGACCTCGGCATTACCAGAGACCTCGGCATTACCATAGACCATAGCATCATCGAAGACCCGAGCATTATCAAAGACCTCAGCATCACCAAAGACCCGAGCATCACCAGAGACCCAAGCATCATCGGAGACCATAGCATCACCAGAGACACGAGCATCACCATAGACCTCAGCATAACCATAGACCTCAGCATCATCGGAGACCATAGCATCACCAAAGACCCGAGCATTACCATAGACCCAAGCATTATCAAAGACCCAAGCATTACCAGAGACCCAAGCATTATCAAAGACCCGAGCATTATCAAAGACCCGAGCATTACCATAGACCCAAGCATTATCAAAGACCCAAGCATTACCAGAGACCTCAGCATCACCAAAGACCCGAGCATTATCAAAGACCCGAGCATTACCATAGACCCAAGCATTATCAAAGACCCGAGCATTATCAAAGACCCGAGCATTACCATAGACCCGAGCATTATCAAAGACCTCAGCATCACCAAAGACCCGAGCATCACCAGAGACCCAAGCATCACCAAAGACCCGAGCATCACCAGAGACCATAGCATCACCATAGACCTCAGCATCATCGGAGACCCAAGCATTACCAGAGACACGAGCATCACCATTCTTAAGATTCAATGACTCAACCCATCCACCAACAGTTCCTTTCTTAATCAATCCAAGAACCTTATGTTCAAAACTTACTCTACATTTAAGACGAAATAATTTAGTTATTCCATCCTTAGCAATCTTTGTTTCATTAGTCAATTCAAATCTTTCTTCATTCATCGATCATGCACCTCCATGCTATGATATACATACTAGTATGCATACTATTATATAAATACTATTGTGATAAAGTGAGTCTTAATATTATGCTGTTTGCTTAAAAGTTTTAAGCAGAAGAATAAACCTCCAGCAAGGAAGGGGGTAATTTCCCTACTGGAGGAAAAAGAGGTGAGACAACATCAACGGTTCTGCCACCAAGACCAAGCAAGAACCAAACCAACCAATAAAAACACTATCGCACCCATAGCAGGAGGCATCCAACCATAAGCCATAAGAACAATAGTAACAGGAATGAACAACAACAAAGCCATACTAAAAACTATATTAAATAATCCGGCAATCATTAAAATAACCAACAAGATCCAAAAACTAGTAAGCCAATCAGCACCAAAAACATACTCATTAAGATTATAAAAAACCAAACCAAGAACCTGAGAAGTATTTAACAACGTCATTGATTAGACCCCCGAATCATACCCATAAGACTTATAGAAATAAGAATATACCAAATAACAGCAAAAGCAGCAGTAATAGGAGCAGGAGCATTAGCCTCTTTCAAAAAACCATAAGGCTGACCAAGAATATTAGTAACCAACTCAAAACGAGAGTTTTGCTTATCAAACCAAGACTTAATAGATTTATAAATATCAGTAAATATATTACCAGTATCAGGATTAATATTATCCTCTAAAGTCAACTCAAAATCGCTATAATTAGCAACGAAAGAATCACCAATAACATACTGACCAACAGGAGAAGAAGAAACATTAAAAAACTCAACAAAAGAGTTCTCCTCAGCCAAAGCAGACTGACCCATCCAAAAAACAACATTAATACTAATCATAATCAGAAAAAAAGTTGTAGCCTTATAATCAGCCATATTAATCAGCCCCCGTCCTGCTAAGAACATACATTACACCGATCAAAGCAATCATAAAGAACACATACTTATTAATAAACTCAATCTGCCAAAAAAAGCCCATACCACCAATAACACCAATAGCAGCCATAACACCACCAGCACCAATAGCAGAACCTAAAGCAGCCATGAAACCAGCAAACACCAAAATAAAAAACGTCGCCACTAAAGCCTTCTCCAAACGACCCATACCAGAAGTACTGTCAATAATACCCTGCAAACCACCAGCACTAGTCAACCAAGACTTATAAGGATAAACATAAGAACGACAAACCTCCTCACTATAAAAAGAAGACAGATAACAAATAGTCACCTTTGCAGCATCACCAAAAACAGCTGTATCTTCAAAAACACTAGCAGAAACCAACTCGCCATAAGCATTAGAACCACTCGTCAAAGAAGAATTATTAGGAGTAGTAATATTAACACTATAACTAGATAATGCGCCAGAAGGACTAACAATAGTAAAATTAAACCAATTAGTCAAATTATTATAAAACAAATAATTCTCGACAGTAATAACCACATCATCAATCAAAGTCTCATTAGTAACAGGAGAAGAAGGAGTGATCTTCACAATATAAGAATCAAACTCAGGAGCTAAAAAGAACTCTCTAGTAGTATAACCATCCTTCTCAAAACGAAACTTATACTGAGAACTACCATCATGAAAAAAAGAAACCCTACCAGATATATCAGAATACTTAGCCTGAATCAAAGTCAAAGAAGAATTAACAAAAGCAAACTGAGAAACAGTAACACCCTCAACATTATTACCAGTAAACTCATCCTGAGACTGAAAGATAACCTCATTAACCTCCTCATTCAAATAAGCTATCAAAGTCTGATATGAATCATCAGAAACAGTCAACGTATAAAAAGCATTATTAAAACCATCACTAGATATTCTTGCTGTATAAGTACCTGCATCCAGATCAGAAAACCTTGCTAAACTTGAAGTAGTTATATTTTGATAACTTCCGTCTTCATTATATAATAAAGTAGTGAAATTAGTAACATTAGAACCAGAAGAAAGATTAATAGCATAAACTTCCAAACTATTAAAAGGATAAAGTTCTGCTTCTAAATTAGTACTAACATTATAATCCTCATACGTTCTATCATTATAACCATCAGCAGTAAATAAAATATCAAACAAACTAGATGCATCATAAGGAATGGTTGTTTGAATAACACCAGTCGTCGTATTATATTGCGTTCCGTTAATAGTTACATTAAAACTTAATATTGTTGAAGAGTTCCAAGCATCTATAGCAGTGATAGTAAAATTACTAATTCCTTGAATATATCCATAATTATAAATATTATTTATTTCTGTAACATTTAATGTTTTATTAAAATATTTGAACTCATCTATACTACCATAAAGACTATATCTTGCAGCATCATTAAAACCACAACCAAGGAAATTTATTATAAGTTCTGTATTAAGAGTTTTTGTTGATTCATAAACTCCATTTATATACAATTTATAATTTGTTCCATCTCTTGTAAATACAAGATTAGTCCATTCTGATGTATTTATTGTTTGTGATAATGGTGTCCATATAGCAACACCGTTTATATTTATTGATGTTCCAGAATCATATATTCTAAAATAATCTTGTATTGCTGAACAAGATTCTCCCATAAACATTGTTCCATCAGCATCATTATTATTAACATAAATCCAAAGAGATATACTTTGTTCTCCTGTAGTTGCTGGTAGAGTTATTGGAGGAATTTGAACTCTATTATTACTTGCATCACCAGCGAAATAATAAGAATTTGGTGAACTATTACCTTCAATATTAAAACTAGGATAATTAGTTGTACTTGTTGCTCCTATATTAGTTGCATCATTAGAACCCCATAAATCAACAACACTACTAAAATTATAATAAGTAATTCCTCCATTAGGAACATCAATAGCAGCGGCTCCTTTAATAGTAAGAAGAATCATAGCAAGAATTACAAGCCATATCAACAAACGCTTATTCTCCTTAAAAAAATCTCTCATTCAGAACCTCCTCCAAAAAAGTAAAGACCACCCATGATAAGAGCAAATGTAGCAAAGAAAATAAGCACTAAATTAAAATGCTCAATAAAAGCTTTAGAACCACCTTCAAGATTAGCAACAGCACTAGCACCAAGCAAAGCAGAATTAGTAATAGGAGATATAATAGCCAAAACCATGATACCAACCAACACAATAGACACCCATACAAAAGCGCTACCAATACCTGCCTTACTGAACAATCTCATGCAAAAGGATTCCTCCCCATAAAACCCTTATATTCTTTCTTCTCTTTATTAGAGAAAGGGTTTCTACCTTGAAAACCCTTATAACCTTTAGTGCCAACAAGACCAACAGGCTTATAATTCTTCTTAGCATACTTAGAAGCCTTCAAAGTAACCTCTTCCTGCTTGAACTCAGCCTTCTTAAAATTCTTACCAGCATTACTTATAGAAGCCTTCAAATTCTTAGCATACTCATCATCCAACTCCTTATAATACTCCTTTCTCTTATTCATTTCCTGTTCCTTAAAAGAATCAAAAATTGAACCTTCGTCTTTCTTCTTGCTAAATAATCCCATCTTAATACACCTTAACTCCTTTAAAAGGTTTCTTAGGTTCTTTCTGCTTCACATCGATAAACTTTGTTGTACCATCAGCCATCTTCTCAAACTTAACATAGGCTTTCGTTTTCTTATTATACGCTTGACCCATCATTTTCTTTTCCTCCTACTGGCTTGAATACCCTTAAACGTAATGCCAGATAACTCTCCTAAAGTATTAATTCTTTGTGATTTCTTCTCAATAACAGTTGAACCCTTCTTATAAAAACCTTTAGGAGCAGAAATATTCTGAAAAATACCATCCTTTCTAACCGCAGCAGTAGCAGCCGGATTAGACTTTACAAAGTTTATTGCCTTAAACTTAGCTTCCTGTTTTGATCTACCAAAACCAACAGTCTTAAACTCTCCTCTCACCTTAGCAATAGCCTCAAATAAATCCTCATCATTCTTTTTTTTCTTCTTATCCTTATCCTTTCCTGTTGGTATTGGAATAGGAAAAACAGGAGAACCAATATCAGCATCAACCGAACTAAAAGAAGAAGTCTTAAAAGTTCTAGGAACAAAAACATCCTGTCTTGAAACCTGTTCAGTCTGCAAATCAAAAACAGAAGACTCAGCAACAACCATAGAAGAAGACAAAGACTCAGTAGAACCTACACTCTCAATATCAACAACATCAACACTCAACAACTCAGAATCCTGAACTTTAGAAGAACTAGACTTCACAACATCCTCAACACTAACAGAAGGCTCCTGAACAGAAACAAAAAACTCCTCAGAAGAAACATTACTCTCAATACCAACAGAAGGCTCCTGAACAGAAACACCTTCAGCACCAACAGAAGGAATAATAGTAAAGAAATCCTTAACCTCATTCTTAACATCATTAATCTTCTTACCAAAAATAGTAACAGGTTCTTTACTAGGCGTTTGCGTAGAATAACTATAAAATCCTTTAGGAGACTTCAAATTACCAGAAGAAGACAAAGACTCAGTAGAAAACTCAGAAGAATCAGGAATAACCTTCTGTTCATTCAAAACAAACTCTTGAGAAGCAGAAGCAGCCTCAAACTCAAAAAACAAATCATTAGACAATACTTTTGAACCAGACACAACACCAGAACCACCATCAGATTTACTAGGAACAAAAACCCTAAACTCCTCAATAACAGTCACTGGCTTACCAGTACCCTGACTAAAAGCAAAACTAGAAACACCCCTATCAACATCCTTCACTTCCAAAAAAAATCTATTAATATCCTCTATCTGCTTAACCTCATAACCACCAATCTGAGAACCATACAACTTCTCAAAGTTTTCAGGAATAGCCTTCTGACCACCAGCTTCAAACTCGAAATAAAAAGGAGAACGAGCCTGAGAAACCTTAGCCTTAAACAAAGTAACCTCAGTTTCAGGAACAAAAGTAGCAGGTAAAGAAGTCTTTTCATAAGTAGAAGGCTTCCTTCCTGGAGCAAAAATCTTAAAAAAATCTTTCTTAGGAATAAATCCCTCACCACTAGATTCCAAACCAACAAAACCCTCAGTTTTACCACCAACACTTACAGCAGTTTCTCCAGAACGACCAACAGAACCTCTAAGCTTAGTTAAGTCCAAACGATCATACTTCAAATTAAAAGCATCATAAGTAGTCAATTTCTCAAGCAAATCACGATTAACCAAATCATCAGAAGAAATAACATCAACATTTCCTGAACCAAACAAAATCTTAGTTTCAGAATCCTTAATAAATCCCTCTCTTGCAGGAGTAGTAACCTCAACAACTCTTACCTCACTAACAGGTTTACTAGTAATCTCAACACTCAAACCCTTCTCAACCCCTTTAAAAATATCAACAGCAGTCTCCTGAGTAATCAACTCCTTACCAGATAACTTCTTTTGAAGCTTCTTAGCCTGTAAATTAGCAAAGAAATCCTCAGTACCAGTAGCCTTCTTTAAAGTCTGAAAGATAGTATTTGAAGAAGATTCTGCTAATAATTCTCCACTTGCTAAATCAGGAATAGCAGCAGCCAAAGCAACATTCTCCGCAATAATAACACCAGTCCTCTCAGGTCTAACTAAAGCAGTAGAAGCAACACTTTGCTGAACATTCTCAGTACCACCAAAAACAGGAACATCATACAAATTAGGCTGATTAAATAAATTAAAATCAACATCTCCCTTAGCTAAAGCCTCAAGAAACAAAAAAGGTTTAGACTGCTCTACTCTAGCCTCAACAGCTAACTCCGCACTCTCAACAGCACGACCAGCAACAGCTGATAACAAACGCTTAGCAGGATCTTCCGCAGTAATCTCACCAACAAACAAATCCTTCTTAATATCACGAAAAATATCAACAGCAGAACGCTTATTCTGAGAAACAACACTAGGAACAGGAACATTATCAGCAATAGGTTGTTGAACAGAAGAAACATAAACAGTCTCACCAGTAGCAGCACTAGTCATAGGAGACTGAGAAACAACATTACTCTCCCAAGGAGATAACTTACGACCGGAAGCATCATACAAAACAGGAGTAACAGGTAAAGGAACATTAGAAGAACTTTGAGAAGCAGCAACAATCTCATTCACCCTATTCTGTTCTCTCTGCTTATTCAAAACACTTTCATTCTGAGAAACCAAAATAGCCTTTTTACCAACAGCTACATCCTTACCAGTTTCTAACTCAGCCTTCTGCTCAGCAAAACTACGAGCAGCACGCTCGCCAATCTTCTGCTGTCGTTCTAACTCTTTCTGAGCCTTTTCCTCTGAAATCTTATTTTGAATAGCAAGAGCCTTAACAGCCTCAGATCTAATCTGAGAATTAGTCAACCCTGTTTGCTTTCTAGCTTTCTGTAATGCATCGCTAACAGTACTTCCGCCATAAGTCTTTCTTATATATGAATTAATGGCATTCTGAGTCTGTGTAGTCATCTTAGCTTATCCCTCATAGGTTTAGTAAACATTTCATCAAACTCCTCAATAGAACGAGCCTGAACCTTATGAATCTTCTTACCAGTATTCATATCAACAATCTTTCCAGTAATTAATAAACCATTCAATAATCATCTCCTCCACCACTATTCATCAAAGCCAAAGCAAAAAGAATAACTGACAAAAACATAATAGTCCAACCGACCAAATGATTATTATTACCATCCCAAGCCTCATATTCTTTTTCAATATATGTATCAGAATGCTGGGAAATATTCAAAGATTCATTATAATTATAAGACAGACTTTCATTAATATTACCAGTAGGTAAATATAAATTACCTGCATTTATAATAAAACCACACATGAACATGAAAACAGTAGCTACTATAATTAAAAAACTCTGTTCAAAAGCAAAACCTGCAACAAACAACAACAAACAAATAACTCCAATCACTATAAAAAGATTAAGTTTCACAGCTCCTGATTCTAAACCAGAAGAAGCTGAAACAAAAGGAAAAGAAAAAAGTAATGGGATAAAGAGTAATAGAAAAAGCTTTTTTGATGTAATACTCTTCAATCCCATCTTCGTTAAACCTTCATCCTTATTGGATACCGAAAACTTGGAGGACACCAACAACAAGACCTATAATACCTACGAGAGTAAGTAATCCCCAAAGGGCGATCTCTGAAGTTTCCCAAGCATCAGTGTTTGTTGACTTAACAACGCTAATAAATACGTTAGCCAGCATAACAGCTCCTAGCGTAATACTAACAATACCACCAATGAAACTTGCCATCTTTACAAAACGACCTCCAACAGAATACTAATTGCTATACTAATTTATAAAACTTTACCAAATTATCCGACATATTTAAACTTACGACCCCAATTAGCAGACTTTCCAAAACACTTACTATCAATAACTCCAATAGTAGAAAGACCTATCAAAGTTGGTACAACAGTATTACGAGAAATACCAGTACCCTTAGTAATCTCTGAAATAGAACAAAAATCATTCTTACTACGCAAAAAATCAATAATCTCAACCGCTGTTTTTACCACACCTAACCACCTCATAATTGTAATTTAGATCAGCATTAGAAAACTGCTTACAAATACCTATAACGGTCTTATTAAACGTCTCAAAAGCAACTTTCTTTAAAAAATTAACACTTAAAGAAGTTCTATTACTTATTATGAACTTATCTTCATCCTCATACACTTCAATATCATCAATATTCTTCTTAAATAAATCAAGAAAATAAAACCTCAAAGAACCATTATAATTAAAACCTCTAAAGCTACCCTTAGCAGTTTTCATATTAAAATCATCCTTTCCCTTATCCGAAAGATAATTAACAGTAAACTTAAAATTATACTTAGTCATTTTTAAAAATCACCTTACTCAGTAAATAACCTACAAATAACCAAGCAATACCTAAAATAAATATCCATAACATACTTACATTTGTTAGGTAAACATCTATTGCAGTTAAACAAGCGACCCCGAACAAAGCAAAAAAACTCATCAAGCAAGTAGCTCCAATCAACTCAAAAACTCTTTTAATCTTCATTTCTTATCACCTTTATTATATACAATATGATTTATTACAAAAGCCAAAGCAAATAAGAATATAGTGAAAGGAACTAGCCAAACAAACCAAAAAGAAGGTTTATTACCATATTCACCAACTCCAAGAAATTCACTCTCACAAAGCAAAGGAGCTTCCTTTTCAACAACAACAGGACAATCTAAATAAAAAGGATTCTCACAAACACCAAAACCATCATTATTAAAACCATCAACCCCTCTATTAAGACAATTCAAATAAAAATGATAATCAACACTAGTATAGGAAATAGTAGCAAAAATACACCAAATAATCAACAATATAAAAGCACCATTCAATAAATAACGATCAAAAATATAACCACTCAAATCATTCTTATCATTGGAAGTTCTTTGACCTTTTCCAACTCCAGAAACAAAACGCTTCATTATAGTAACACCCCAACTGCCTCACGAGGAAAAACCCAACGCAAAAAACCCTTTCCCTTAAATTTAATCTTATAAGCAAGATTAAGCATTAAAAACACTATAAACAGTACAAAAATATTAATAATTGGCAAAGTAAAAATACCAAGATTAACAAAACCGAAAGCATATGAACCCTTCTTTATAAAAGACTTATTAAAGAGCAAATGAACATTATTCTCTATTATATTGTTCTGAAAATCAATCAATCTATTAAGACCTACAATATCCTTAGATTTAACTATCAAAATCTGCTCTGGAATAATCACAATACATTACTACCTCCATTCATATAAATAATCAAGAAAATTCCTGCACCAACAATAGCAGCACCTATAAGAACCTTCTTAATATCAAAAGCACCAAAAACACCACCCAGAGGAAGTTTGGGCTTCTGAGCAGCTCTTAACAATAAATTATCAATTAAGTGAGCATCATCCCAAGATAAATAATTAGCCGTCTTCTGAACAAATCCTTCTTTCTCAATTTCTTTTCCATCTGCATCTTTTTCCTTATACTTAACAGGAACCTTCTCAATATAAACCTTAGAAGGATTCAAAGCCGCAGTATCACCCTCATTAACAGTAATCCAATTCACCCGTATATTACGTCTCACACAACCTTCCTGAGTAGTAACAATAAACTTCTGAGGCTTACCCTCCTCATCCTTACCATCAGTATATTCATAAATACCTGGAGCAGTCCTCTTTCCAACCTTGAACTTACCAATAGGAGAACCTTTCGTATTAATATGAATAAGAGTTCCACCACGTTTTGCACGCAACCAAGGAATAATAAAACCCCTTAAAAGCCATAACCACACAACACTACCAAGCAAAAAAGCCAGCATTATACTACCAAATACAATAACAAAGTCATTCATTTTTTATGCACCCTCTTCTCATGCCATTTAGCCTGAGCCTTACTTTTAAACTTCTTACTACAATAACGACAAAGCCAACAAGGCTCTCCTTTCATCCTTCCATCCTCTATTGAATTAAATTTAGGCATTATTAAGACCTCATACTAAAAGGATTAAATCCTCCTTTCTTATCCTCTCTAAAAACAGAAGAACTCTCAGAATGAACACTACGAGCATTCTTACGAACAAACCCATTAATACCCTGAGAAACCTCTAACATAGAAACACCGACAACAGCAATAGCCTTAGCAGCATCATTAAACCTGCCATTACGCAAATTCATAATCTGATCAGAAAGTTCAAACCTATCCCAAATATAATGAATATCAAACAATTTAGGAGAAATATTAGAAAGTCGCATATCTTGAGTGAATAACTCCCAATTCCCGTTAACTTGAGACCAAGTAGGTTTAGTAGTAAGAACTTCAAACTCAACAGAGTTAGAAGGCATATTAACACTAGTCAAATAGCATCACCCATTAGTATTAGACAATCACAAAACATATCCATAACATACTCTCAAGTAAAACTACTATATAAACTTATTCCTAAAAAATCAACAATATAGAAATATAATAATAAAACTAATTACTTTAGAAATACAAATATATATGATAATAAACAGGCAAAGAAAGAAAAAATTTTCCAATGACGAGGAATAAGTTATTTTTTACCTTTTTTTCTCCAAAATCAAAGTCTCTATAACATCCTTGCTGTAATACTTCGTACTACCGTGCTTCTCACTACTAAATTTACGAAGCTTAACATACAAAGTCTGTTTAGCATAACCAGTCTTATTAGAAATCTCATCAATATTAACCAAACCCTTCTGTTTAAGATGAGCTTCCTGAATAATCTTCTTCTTTCCAGTAATAGAAATGTCAGCCAACAACTCAGCTTCTTCTCTTGGCAAGTCCTTAAACTGACCAAACAAATTAGGCTGAACAATATCATAACAAGAAGTGGGAACAACACTCTTACTAATCTTCTGACGAAGATACCAAGAACGCCACAAACTATAAACCTTATAACGACCATACTTCTCAGTACGACCATAACAATGAATAACAACACGAGGAATGTTCTTCTTAAATAAAGACTGATCCAAATCAGCAAAGAAAGGAAGACACATAATAACAATAATACCAGTCTGTCTAAAAGTCTCAAAAACCCTATTAAGATTCTGATTGAAATAAGTCAAAGAACCACGACTATTAAAATCACCAGCCTCATCATAAATAACAACAACATCCTGACCATTCTTAACAGCAGCATCCATAGCAGAAAGAAAACCATCACCACCCATACCCAACAAATCCTTAATTCTAATAATAAAATTATTCTGATAATACTTCGCTATAATAGTAGCTAAAGTAGTCTTACCTTCCCCTACTCCTCCATCAATAACAATCATAGAAGCTTTCTTCTTCCTAATCCTATCCCTGACAGCATCCAAAGTAGGAATAAGAGAACTATCAAACAAATAACCATTATAAGCCATTCTTACATCCCCTTACTAAAATTCTCTTCCTCAGCATTATTAACATCATAATCCTTTTTATTAGTAATATGATTAAGTTTTAGTTCTTTAATAAGAAATTTAGAAATATCCTGAACAGCACTCTTTAAATCCTCTTCGTTAGAATCAATATTTATATCCTCTAATATATTTTTTTCATTCTTCCTAAACTCATCATAAGTAACCTTAATCTTATCATAAAAAACAATAATACAAGCAGCTAACCTCAAAACAGCCTTACTACGCAAACCGTCAGAAGCCTTAGGAATAGACAACATAAACTTATAAGCATTTAAAACATCCCATTCCAAACTCTTAATCATAAAACGCTCAAGATCACCAACAGACTTAGAATAAGACAAAATCTGATTATTATCACTAGACTCTTCCATAACTATTTCACCTCAGTAATCTCCTTATTATTGTCCGATTCTTTATGTATTCTATCCTTAAATAATCTGATAATATCAAGAGAGCTTCCTACGTATGATTCCAAAGAGTCAAACTCTTTTAATAAACTTTCAACAGTAACCCACTTCTTATTTTTTTCAATTCCATCATTAACTGAATGAAATATTTGTTCACTTGTTTTAATTTCCATAGTTATTCCTCCGATTCTTTATCTATCTCTCTAAGTAAAAATTTAAAATATTCATTAACTAATGTTGAAGGTTCTTCTTTAGATTCAATTCTTAATTTAGTTCTCATTTCTTTATCAAAAGAAGCACCAAAAATATTAAGTCTCAAAGAGTAAATTCTTAACTCATTAATCTTATTTTCTATATCTTCTAAAGAAGCCCATTTCTTATTCTCATCATAACTATTACCATCTTCATTCCAGTAATATTTATCAAGTATTTCTTTAGTAGTTTTAATCTCCATGTTTTTCACCTTCAAATTAACGGGCGATTGTTAATTCCATCCTTCTTCATTCCATCTTGAAAGAGTATTTATAACAAAACCATAAGTCTTAATTATCGCATCTTCAACTTCTTGACCTTTAGTGTTTTTCATTCCACAACGAGCCATTGCTCTTTTCTGAGCAACTATTCCTTCAAAGTATTCTATCATTTGTTCCATAGTTGGTTTTTCCATTGTTTTCACCTATCAAATTAAGGGGCGTTTATTTGCTCTTTGTTTTTATCTGTTTTTTCATCGGTAAATGGGGGTTCAATATTCGACCCCCTATTTTTCGTCTCAGTAGATTCTCCTTCCATAGCCCAAGCACTATTCTTACGCCAATTAGTGTTATCATAATATCCTTTCTTCCTACGAGGCTTCTTATCTGATGATCCTTTAGGTCTGCCTAACTTAACTCCTGCAGCAACAGCCCTTTCTAATCCTGCTTTCGTACGCTCACTAATCTTCTCAGCCTCAATCTTGGCTAACGTCGTCATAAGAGCCAAAAGAATATCCTTTAGAGGTCCTGCGCTACGAAAGAACTCTTCCTTATAACTATCCCAACCTATTTTAAGATTCTTAAGCTCCTGGAGCTTCTGAGTAGTAAATGCAAGACCAGAACGAGAGAAACGGCTAATATCCCAGAATACCACAATATCAAACAAATATTTATGAGCATCCTTGAACATCTGATTAAATGCAGGTCTGCTATCCTTTCTTCCTGAGATCACATCAACGTATTCTCTGACAATAGTATAATCTACCCGTTGACAATACCTACGTAATTGTAAAATCTGGTTCTCTACCTCTTGCTTATCTGTACTAACCCTTACGTATAAAACAGCTCTCATTCTCTCGTTCTTCTTTTGTAACCGCATCGGCTAATGCGTCTCATGAGTTTGATCTATTCATTACTAAGTTAGTATTACTATATAAATACTATTGTGATAAAGGGAGTCTTAATATTATGCTGTTTGCTTAAAAGTTTTAAGCAATGATTAAGTATTATAATATCACACATCTTCTCTAATACACCTCACAACATAAACTCCTTTACTTCTATTAAAATCAGCATAATCAATCATAGCACGATATTTCTTAGCACTATACTTATTCAGCCAAATATGAACAAGAATTATAATACCTGCTAAATGCCTATGCTTAAACTCTCTATATTTATGCAACCCTCTCAATTCCTCTTTTTTATCAAAGAAATTCTTACGAGGAACGTAAACCTGAGACTCCCACGTATGACACAACTTATTAGTAACAGAACACTTCCTCAACTCACACTCAACAACCAAACCCATATCATACAAATCCTTCCTTCTAGGTCTAACCTTATTCGGATCATCAAAACCCAAACCCCTAGCAATCTCAGTATCAGTCTCAGAAGGATGCTTAGAAATATAAGAATAAACCTGCTGGCAACGCTCATTAATCTTACCTAATTCTACTAGTTCCTTATAACAAATCATTGAAGTCTCACGAACCATCTTTAAATACCTCCTCTAATCCTTTATATAACTCACCAAAAGGTAAACCATCATCATACTCCTTAAGCAAGTTCAAAACAGCAATCTTACGAGCCATAAGAACCCTTAACTCCTCTTCTTTAGACATCACTTATCCCTCTCATTCTGTAAAGCCTCAATCTTCTTTCTTCGCTCATCCCTCTCTATTCCTGCAATGAATTGCTTAATATCAAACAAATCCATAGCATCAATCATACCAATACTAAACCTAGCACGAATCAAACTCTTAATCTCATCAGCAGACGTACTCAGAATCATCACCACAAAATTTATGTCTATCATACCATAACGCAAACGAAATAGATATAGCAATTAGTACTAATACCAATATCCAATTATGATAAATAAAATTTCCTCCATTAACACAATCACTAACATTATTAATTAATGTTGAGTTTACATAACAAACATTCATTTCTTATCCCTCCTATGATTTACCCTATAATTCTTCATATAATCCTTTCTCTTGACAGAAATACTCTCTAGCCTATCCCTGACACCATCATCAGACAAAACCTCTGAGATAGAAGGAAAACTGCTAACATTCCTAATCAAAGTAGATCACCTCCGACGTGCAAATTAACTTCAATCTCAAGTATCTCCTCATTAGCTCTCCTATAACAAGCAATGCAACAATACATATTACCCCTAGGCAACTCCTTACCACAAATACAATACTCAGTCATGCTCTCAATCCTCCAAACATTTCAAAAGTCCAATCACTCAACTTACCTTTATCAGAATCAGACAAAGCAACAATATCATTATGATGCTTAAAAATATCATCAGGAAAGCACACAATATCCATCTTAACACTCTCCAAAGGACTCACGAGTGGCTTACTCTTCATAACCTCCTTACGAATACTCTCAAGCTCAGAAGCAATCATAGGAGCAAAATCATGCAAAGCAAGATTCCTAAACGTATTAGCAGCCTGAGCAGGAGAAGAAAGCTCAATATTAGAAGGAAGCTCCTTGTAAACCTTCTTCACCACCTCATTACGAAAAGTCATATCAGCAGGCAAAGAATCAATAATTCTATCATGCAAAATCTTATTATCAGGAATATGAACCTTAACACAAAAACCATCAGACTCAAAACCATACCTAGCACAGAACTCCTTCAAGACAGCAACAGCTTCACGCTCAACAACAGCAACAGCCTCAACAGTCTGCTCATACATCTCATCCAAAGAACCTGAGATTTTAAAGCGACGCTCCTTATCAATCTTATTAGTAACCTCAATCTGATGCTTCTTAACAACAACACGACAACCCATGAAATCAGGATTACACAACTCAGAAGAATTTACTACTTCCAAGTCATCTAACCGACCCCTGGTTACCCCCCTGGTCTTTAAATACTTAAAATAAAAACGAGCGTTATGAGGGTTGTAGAATGCATATGAGTAATCAACAGTACCCGACCCCCCCACCGATACGCGGTTTTTCTTCTTTTCCTTTAGAGCCTTATCGAAAATAGGCGTCACAAGCTCCCTAATCCTCTTGTATTCCACAGACTCCTTTTCTTGTTCTGAAATGTTTCCACAGGAAATACTAGGGTGACTGTTATATTCTGTAATATATAGTTTCTTAGTCATCATGTTCACCAAAAATATAAGATGCTATTAATGCAATTATGAATACAAAATACCATTTCATCTTTATTTCCTCTTATTATTTCTTTTAAATAACTCATAGTTCATTCTCTCACCCATTGCTTCTTACTCTCATCAAACCTGAACCACTGACCACAGAACGCGCAGCAACGCTTCATATTATCACAGAAGTACTTAAAATCAGTACACTCCTCATGCTTAGTCTCGTATGTCGTTGTCATTGTTTATCCCCTTCTATCTTCTCTATAATTACCTGTCCGCTACCTAGAACTGGTGATGCTTTGAACTTATCTCCCTTCTCCCATCCAAATAAATTCACAATACTTGAAGGCATAGTAAACTTATAATGAAGAGAATACTTCTTCTTTTGAGCCTGTAATGTAATAGTTTTAGTCATAATTACCACTCCTTTGGCAACTCTTGTTTAAGCTTATGTTCTAACACCTTCGCAGACTCACTCAGAGCCCTTCCACAGCGAGAACAGTAATCACCAGTCTCATACTCACA
>Ga0116163_1001154_pt1 | contig 16826 bp, 14 predicted proteins | sample AD_UKC107_MetaG_FD_89889 | JGI IMG/M metagenome (GOLD analysis project Ga0116163, IMG submission 89889) | Active sludge microbial communities of municipal wastewater-treating anaerobic digesters from Hong Kong - AD_UKC107_MetaG | ecosystem: Engineered > Bioreactor > Anaerobic > Digestate...
ACATGTTTCTTCACCTCCGGTTTTGTGTTGTTGTCGTAACTACATTGTAACCGAACGAGGAAACATGTTCTTCTTTTTTCTTTATCAATTTACACCATTATATGGGCACGACCCCTGAGACAAGCAAATCAACACAAAAAGGGTTAAAAATCCTGATTTGATATGTTTTTCAATTAAAAAATCTTGAAAAACGGCTAAACACCTATAAAAAGACAAAAAAACATGAGAAATAAGATGGACAATGGAAATTGATAGTGTTAGAATCAGAGCGAAGAGGCGAGAAGAAGGAGAAAAAGCAAAAAAAGCAAAATCAAAAAAACAGAAATAAATAAGTTTATGTTCCGGTGAAAGCCGGCTAAGAGGGAAACCGGTGAAAATCCGGTACGGACCCGCCACTGTAAATGGGGAGCGAAGCCTGTGTCCAAGGACATCCACTGAAACCTTTGTTTCGGGAAGGAAGGCGAAGCCTTGATCCATTAAGTCAGGAGACCTGCATGAACTGTAAAAGCTTCGGGTAAAAAGCAAGAATTATGAGCAGAAAAACGGACTGCGGCAAGTGCCGCAGTTTTTGTTATTAGCGCATCCGGGCATAAAGAAGATTTCAATAAAAGCAAATGTGCCGGAAAATAAAGTGCCGGAAAATACAGCAAGAGGTAAAAAGCTATGAAAATCAAAGAAAAGAAAAAACTGATCGCTATCATAACAACAGTTGCAATGTTTTTTAGCATAGCTGAGACTGTTCCTGCCTCTGCCGCTGTTACTTCTGCGCAAACACCGGCGAAAGTTGATTATGGAAGCCTTAAATGGGCAAGAAACTTTGGTTCGGGATGGGGAAATTCACCTACCCCGCCTTTGATAGAGGGGGGCTCGGTGTATGCCGCTGCGGCAGGAAAGATATACAAAATAAATAAAGAAAACGGAACTATAGAAGACCAGGCATATTTGGGACAAGGAGTGGGAGTTGATTATGCAACTATAGCACCGACCCTGGGAGAAGCAAAGACAGGAGAAGAGGGAAATCAAATTACCAAAAAAATTATTATGGTGCCTGCAAGCCGGGCAAGGCTTGTGGCATTTGACGCCGAAACCCTGGATCTTCTCTGGACAGCCGACCCTGAAGCTGCCAACGATCCCGAAAATCATAGATTTGATGTGGATCCGCAATATGATGACAACGGACAGACGATTTCACCTGTGACATACAAAAACGGCTATGCATACTATGCCACATGGAACGGTTCGGGAAGACCCGGATATTATTATTGCGTAGATACAGACAACGGCGAAATAAAGGGATATATAAAAAATCAGGAGGGTGGATTCTACTGGGCAGGAGCATATGCGGATCCGGGAATAGATTCCGGAGCAGACCCTGGGACAGACCCGGGATATGTAGCGTTCGGATCTCAAGCAGACAGTAACGGTGACGCTACTCTTTACTGCATGCCTTCCGATCTTGGAGGTATCGGAAATGACAATGAATCAAAACCCATAGATGCGGAGCTACTTGAAGATTCGGGAAATATTTCAGGAAATGTGTTTTATTGGGAAGATAACAGTGAGGGCATAGAATATATATTTGTCATGACTGACAAGTCAAAGCTCTATAAATATGAAGTTGAAAAAGATGATACGAGAAAAGTCACCGGAATAAGTCAAACTGATCCAGAGGAGATTTATTATCTCGATCTTGGCGGCACCATATCATCGGGAGCTACCATACATGACGGAAAGATCTATGCAGGAGTTTCAGGGGACTCTTCGGGATTTGGAACCAGTGGACACACTTTGAAAATAATAGACTGTGAAAGCATGACGATTGATGACAGTGCTCCCGTACCGGGTTTTGCAAAAGCGGAAAAACTGATTTCCATTCAAAACCAAAATGAAAGCGGCGAACTGTATTTGTATACCACATTAAACAATATGACCGGCGGCATATATCTTCTCAAAATCACAGACAATAGCGGTACAAAAGAAATAGAGGAAAATAACTCGGGAAACCTTTTTGTTCCGGACACACAAAAGCAGCAATACTGTATTTCTCCTTTGACCGCTGACAGTGAGGGAAATATTTATTACAAAAACGACTCGGGAAATATAATGGTGGTCAGTGAAGGATATACAATAACTTCTTCGGCAACATCCGGAGGAAGCATAACAAAAACAAGCGGTGTCATAGAGGGAGGAAACAAGGATTTTGAAATTGCCCCTGCCCCGGGGTATATTTCAGCGGATATAAAGGTGGATGGAATAAGCCAGGGACCGGCAAGCAGATACACTTTTACAAATGTCACTGCTAAACATAGCATAAAGGCGGTTTTTATACCTGCTGTTACTTACGGACCCGCAAAAATAATCAACATCAGCTGCAGCAGTGTAAAGCTTTACTGGAATCCATCTGCAAATGTTACCGGCTATGAGATCCTAAGAGCAAAGGCAGGAGGAAGTTTTGCAAAAATTGCAGACTTGAAATCAACAAGCACATCTTATAAAAACAGCGGCCTTTCCAAGGGAAAAAAATATTCCTATAAAATCAGAGCATATTACAGTTTGTCAGACGGCAGAAAAATATATGCCGGTACTTCTTCGGTAAAGAGCATAACAGTAAAGCCTGCGGCACCGGTGATCAAGACAAAGACAGGCAAAAGAAAAATAAAAGTAAGCTGGAAAAAGGTATCCGGAGCAAAAGGATATGTTGTTTACAGAGCCACCAAAAAAGCAGGCAAATATAAAAAGATAAAAACCATAAAAAAGAGTTCGGCAAGGTCATGGACGAACAAGGGATTGAAAAAAGGAAAAAAATATTTTTATAAAGTCAGGGCTTACACAAAAGTGAAAAAGAAAACTGTAAGAAGTAATTACTCAAATATCAGCTATAAAAAAGCCAAATAAAAAAGACAAATTAACAGAAACCAATAAGTAGGCGAAACAGCAAAACCAGAGGAAGAGGCAAAATAAGAGGAGCGGCAAAAGCAGAGAATCAGGAAAACCGGGGGAACAGCAATACCACGGAGGGAAGCAGTAAAAAAGCACCAAAATAATGAAGAAGAAACGTAAAAGAAAGAGAGGAGAAAAATGAAAAAAACAAAAAACAAAAATATCATAGCGTTTATAGTATCTGTTGCTATGGTTTTCACAATGTTTCCGGCTTTTGCATCAGCGGATGCCAGCCCGGTCACCGCGAAGGTATGGTTCAATGCCTCCGATGCAGAACGTTTTATTATGCCGAGGCAGGAGCTCACTGTTTCGTCCGATCTTTCCAACGAATATTATGGCATACGAGAGCAGGAAAACGGAGTTACAGTAATCGATGTCCTTATCGCAGCCTGTATAAAGAAATACGGAAATGCATTCAATGATGCTTCCAAGACAAACTATCTTGATTTTTCCTACAGCGAAGCATACGATTCATATTCTGTCACAAAATGGTTCGGTCAAAACACAATGAACACGCTTTATTATATCAACAGAAGCATGTCTTTATACAGTGTTGATCAGTCTGCTGTATCAAACCAAGATCTGATCGAATCAGTTTATGTGGGAGAATCATTTTCAGATCTTTATTCATGCTTTGACAAAAATAGTTACAGTGTAAAAACCGGCCGGAAATTGCAGATCACAATAAAGGCTGATACCTGGGGAACAGCTGTAAAGCCCAATGCAGGAACACTTTTGTGCAGCGTTGATAGAAGCACAGGCTCCCTGACTGTACTTCCGGGAATGGTAACTGATGCCGCTGGAAGAGCATTGATTTCATTTAATAAGCCGGGAACTTACTATATATCAGCAAAGGGACCAGTTACATATGACAGTTTTGGTTCAACTGTGACCGGCAGCATCGCGGCCCCATGGGCAGAAGTAAAAGTGACAATGGAGGCTCCTTCTGTAAAAGCAGCAAATAAAAGTATAAAAAGTATAAAAATCAGCTGGAAAAAAATTACCGGAGCAGAGAAATACCAGGTATACAGATCAGTAAAAAAGAACAAAGGATTCAAGAAGGTCAAAACAACGAAAAAAACCTATTGGATCAACACAAAATTAAAAACCGGAAAGAAATATTATTACAAAGTGCGGGCAATAAGCGGAAATGAAAAAAGCTCTTTTTCAAACGTAAAAAGTGCAAAGCCAAAACCGGCAAAACCAGTAATAAGAAAGATACAAAACAGAGGCGGCAATATTCTGATAAGCTGGAAAAAAGTAAAAGATGCAGACGGATATGTTGTCTATAAAAAAGAAGGCAGCAAAGGCAAGTTCAGAAATGTAAAAACACTTAAGGCATCATACAGCAAACAATACAAAAGCATGGGAATAAATAAAGGAAAAGTATACAGTTATAAGATAAAGGCTTACAAGATCGTGAAAGGAAAAAAAGTATATGGTAATTTTTCCGGGATCAAAAAAATAAAAGCAAAATAAAAATGCGTAAAGGCAAAAGCTTTTCATCCTGAAAGTGCGGCAGACTGTAAAATCCGGTTTGCCGTGCTTTTTTGACTGAAAATCAAAAATCTGCCGCGAAAAACGAAGAGCCTATTGACAATACTGAATGCCGTTTTTCCAAAATCAAAAGCCGAATGTGGAAAAATGAAATCCTTTTTCTTCGAGCAAGACTTTTAGTTTCTGTTTAGAACTTTCAGTCAAAAACCCTGACAGAACAAAAAACATATGCATTACAGAATTTCTGACAAGTTCTTTCAGATCCGCTTTTTCGTTTATTACATAAGACATTTTTACAGAAGAAAATCCTGCATAAAGCAGATCGTCTGCGAGATAGTGTTTTTGGATCTCAGGGATTTCATCTATTATTCCCGATTCTTCCCAGCTCTCAAAATTTTCCTGAAGTTGGGAACGTACTTTTTTGATGTGTTTCTTGTAATCTTTACACATGATGGGATCGTTTTTCAGGATAGTAAATAGCTCAAGATAAAAGAAACGATAACGGGTAAAATAATCGGAGATGCCAATCAGAAATTCCGGAATGCCTTCCATTGAAGATGCTGAAGGATCAGCTGAAAAAATCTTGCTGTTTTCCGGAAGCATGTCTTCTTCCCAGATACAGCGTATTATATGCTCTTTGTTTTCAAAATAGTAATAAAGATTGCCGGGACTTATGCCCATTTTTTCTGAAAGGATAACAGTACTTATATTAGATGTAGCTTTTTCATTGAACATCTCTATGGCAGTACTTTTTATTTTTTCTCTGGTTTTCATAAAAACCCCCTATTTTATATAGACCTTCGGAAGCCTTTGTCCGAAGGCACAGACTATTTCGTAGTTGATAGTTCCGGTGGCATCGCCTATATCATCGGCAAGAATGCTATTTTTCCCGCTACTTCCGATTATTATGACTTCATCTCCTGCTTTTACTCCGGGAACATCTGTAACGTCGATCATGCACTGATCCATACATATGTTGCCTGCTATGGGAGCAAAAACTCCGTTTACAAGAACCCGGCCCACTGAAGAATAGGGACGGGGAAATCCGTCTGCATATCCCAGAGGGAGGGTGGCTATAAGACTCTCTCTTTTTGCAATGAATTTTCTCCCGTAACTTACGGAAGCTCCTTCGGGCATAAGAGCCAGCCTTACTATATTGGCCTTTACAGACATTACAGGTTTTATATCAATAAGACTTTTATCAACTTCGTGGGAAGGATAGCACCCGTAAAGAATTATGCCGGGACGGACAGAATCAAACCACACTGAAGGCAGTTCCATAATGGCGGCACTGTTGGCAAATGTGCGCATGGGAATATTTATCCCGGAAGCCAGAAGAGCATCGTAAAATCTGTTATAGTTTTTTTCCTGTTCTCTTGCAAAAGATTTGTCTTTGGCATCTGCAGTGGCAAAATGGGAAAAAAGACCTTTGATCTTGAAGCAGGGAAGAGTTTCGATCTTTCTTATATCTTCGATAGAAAAAATATACTCGGCAGAAGGAGTACCGGCAGAAAGCTCGCCTGCAGTGATCTTTCCGGCAGAAAGATGGCTGACAGGATAACCTATGCGGCCCATGCCTGTATCTGCGGCAACGAAGCCCGAGACCACTTTGCCTTTTTTTTGTGCGGCATCGGAAATGGCAGAAGCGTTATCGTGTGACATTATCACGGGGGTAATATCATAATCAACAATGGTATCCGAATACATTTTTGGAGTCAGACCCAGCATGACTATTTCTTCTTTTGCCCCCGAATCTCTTAAAGCGACTGCCTCATGGAGAGTGGCCACGCCGAAGGAGCTTATATTATTTTCTCTCAGAACTTCGGCCATGGCAACAGCTCCGTGTCCATAGCCATCCGCTTTTATTATGCCGGTGATCTTAACATCAGGACCGACTTTTTTGCGGATATTTTTTATGTTATGATCTGCGTTTGAAAGGTTGATCTCCGCCCAGGCGGCACGTTTTGCGTCTTTATACATCAGGTTTTCTCCTTATGATGTCGCTGCGGCCCGGTCCGTTGGACACCAGAGTAACGGGGAGCTGCAGTTCTTTTTCTATCTCATTTACATAGTTTTGGCATTCAGCCGGAAGATTGTTAAATTCTCTGATACCGCGGATATCACATTTCCATCCCGGAAGGGTTTTAAGAATGGGCTTTGCCCGGGACAAAAGAGTGGTATTGGGGAATTTTTTTGTGGTTCTGCCTTCTATTTCATAGCCGATGCAGATGGGTATTTGTTCAAGATATCCCAGCGGATCAAGGACAGTCAGAGCGACTTCCGTGGCTCCCTGGATATTGCATCCGTATTTTGTGGCAACAGCATCAAACCAGCCCACTCTTCTGGGTCTTCCGGTGGTTGCACCGTATTCCCCGCTGTCTCCTCCTCTTTTTCTCAGTTCTTCTGCTTCTTTACCGAAGAGCTCACTTACAAAAGCGCCCGCTCCGACGGCACTGGAGTAAGCCTTTACAACGGTTATGATATCCTTTATTTCATAGGGAGGGATACCCGCACCCACTGAGGCGAAACCGGCCAGGGTGGAAGAAGAAGTGACCATTGGGTATATGCCATGATCCGTATCCTTAAGGGCTCCCAGTTGTCCTTCTAGAAGGATGTTCTTTTTTTCTTTTATTGCATCATGGAGAAAGGAAGAAGTATCATATACGAAGGGCTTTATTATTTCGGCATAATCCCTAATTGTATTTACTATATCATCGGGGTCAAGCTCCGGTTTGCAGTAAAGATTTTTAAAAGGGGATTTTTTTGAAGGCATACATTTTCTGCTTTCTCCCTGAGAAAAGACGTGTCTGAAAAAAGCTCATTTACCTGGAAGCCTATTTTTGCATATTTGTCCGAATAACATGGAGCGATACCTGACTTTGTGGAGCCAAAAGATTTTATTCCCAGTCGTTCTTCTTCGTACTGGTCAAAAAGTATATGATATGGCATAAGTATCTGGGCTCTGTCTGAAACCAGCACCTTTGGCGCCGGAACATTTTTTTCTGTAAGAGATTTTATTTCTTTTGCAAAGTAAGGTATATTCAGAGCCACACCGTTTGCTATGATGCTGGTGGTATGATCGTAAAAAACCCCTGACGGAAGAAGGTGCAGAGCGAACTTTCCGTAATCGTTTATTATGGTATGTCCCGCATTGCTTCCTCCCTGGAAACGCACTATGATATCTGATTCATGGGCAAGCATGTCTGTTATTTTTCCCTTGCCCTCGTCTCCCCAGTTTGCTCCTACGATTGCTTTTACCATTGCAAAAGTTCCTTTCGTTTTATATTTCTATCTTGGGTCCGATCTATATTTCTATTTTGGACTTGATGCCCAGTAACTTTCTATTTTTGTTCAAAAGAGGACGGACGATATTTTTGAGGTAGTTGGCAGTCTGCTCTTTGGCACAGCCTATGAAATTTTTCGGATCCATGACTGCATTTATTTCTTTTTCACTCATGCCGAAGGCTTCGTCTTTTGATATGCGAAAAGCCAGGTCGCAGGGAAGCCCTTTTTCTTTGACCGTCCTGGCCGCTTCCATGGAATGCATCCTTATTTTTTCGTGAAGTTCCTGTCTGTCACCGCCTTTTTTCACTGCATCCATAAGGATATTTTCGGTGGCCATAAAGGGCAGTTCCGCTTTCAGATGTTTTTCTATTATCTTTGGATAAACCAAAAGTCCTGAAGCTATATTGCAGTAAAGATCAAGGATACCGTCAACACCAAGAAAGGCTTCGGAAATACTTATCCTTTTGTTGGCGGAATCATCAAGGGTGCGTTCAAGCCACTGGGTGGAAGCGGTTATGGCCGGGTTCATGGCATCTGTTACAACATAATTTGCAAGAGCTGCTATACGCTCACTTCTCATGGGGTTCCTTTTATATGCCATGGCGGATGATCCGATCTGCTGTCTCTCAAAGGGTTCTTCTATTTCTTTCAGATGCTGCAGCAGTCTTATATCATTGGAAAATTTGTGAGCACTTTGAGCTATCCCGCTCAGAACATTAAGGATACGGCTGTCGGTTTTACGTGGATATGTTTGACCCGACACAGGGAAAACTGCCTGAAAGCCCATTTTTTTGGCAACCAGCAGATCCAGTTTTTTGCACTTCTCATGATCACCGTCAAAGAGTTCAAGAAAACTGGCCTGTGTGCCTGTTGTACCCTTTGAGCCCAAAAGCATATAGGATCCCAGTACATAGTCAAGATCATGTACGTCACTTATGATGTCCTGCATCCAAAGGGTGGTCCTTTTTCCCACGGTTGTGGGCTGGGCCGGCTGAAAATGTGTGTATCCCAAAGTGGGAAGACTTTTGTACTTGTTTGCAAAACCTGAAAGAGCGGACAAAACATTTATCAGCTTCTTTTTTACAACCAAAAGGGCATCTTTCATTATTATAAGATCGGTATTGTCTGTTACATAACAGGAAGTGGCACCGAGGTGTATTATGCCCTTTGCCGAAGGACATTGAAGGCCGTAAGCATAAACGTGAGCCATCACATCATGACGGACTTCTTTTTCTTTTTTTTCGGCCGCAGCATAATTTATGTTTGTTATGTTGGACCTAAGTTCATCTATCTGAGCCCCGGTTATTTTGATACCCAGTTCCTTTTCGGCTTCGGCCAGAGCGACCCAAAGACGTCTCCAGGTGCGGAATTTGTTTTCGGGAGAAAACAAATATTTCATCTCGTTGCTTGAATATCTTTGAGAAAAAGGACTGTTATAATTATTCATGGCAACCTCCTATACAAAAAAATATTATAACATTTTTATAAAGAGGTATCAACGTCAGACCCTGAAAATCTGTATACCAGAAAGGATGCCGAAAGCACAAAAAAGATACCGATCCAGGAATTCCATGCAAGCCTTCCTCCCAGGAAAAGGAATCCCAGAATAATAGAAAAAATAATGCCCGAATAATTGTATATGCTTATCTCGCCGGCAGGAGCCATGCGATAGGAATAAGTCAGGGCTATCTGACCGAAGCCTCCCAGAAATCCTATGAGCAGTAGCTGCAGCAGCTGGTATGTTCCCGGCACAACAAAATCCATAAGCATAAAGGGCAGAGAGCACAAAACGCAGAAAGTTGAAAAATGCATTATTATTGTCATGCCGTCCACTTTGTTTTTGAAATAGGCAAGGAGCGTATATGACACACTTGAAAAAAACGCACACAACAATGCGGTAAAAAGCGGGAAAATATTTGATGTCCATGCGGGATTTGCCACAAAAACCGCACCGGTAAAAGCCAGTATGAGTGCCGGCACTTGTATCTTTTTGATTTTTTCTTTCAGAAAAATAGCGGCCCAAAGGGTTATAAGAAAAGGAGAGAGCTTGATAAGAGTGGATACATCCCCCTGATTTGCATGTCCTGCCGCATAAAACATTGCCATAAGTCCCAGAAAACCGAATACAGAACGGACGAAAAGCAACGGCTGATGCTCTTTGCTGCCAAAGAGAGAACCGTTGTTTTTTTTGATTATTATAAAACTTATAACGAGACTTACGATGTTTCTGAAAAACACCTGTTCCATAAGTGGGATATCATCTGCTGAGGATTTTATGGCTATCTGCATTGCCGAAAAGAGCAGGGCAGAAGTGCACATAAGCAAGATACCCTGCTGTTTTGTTGTCATACTTACGGGTTCCTTTCAAATGCCAAAGCGGCATCACAAAATGCCTGCGCGCCCCTCCTCTTGATTTCAGGGGATGCACTTTCAACACAAAATCATTATATACTTGAGCGTATAAATGTCAAACCTGATGAACCTGTCGAACCGGCATAAAACGGGATATGACGAAGCTGCCAAACCGGGATATGGTGAGTCCGGTGAACCGGCACATGACAAACCGGTATAAAGCAAAATTTGTTGAAAACGGCAGGAGTGTATGCTATTATAAATATCGTGTCGTGCCCCCGTAGCTCAGGGGATAGAGCGTCGGTTTCCTAAACCGTGCGTCGGATGTTCGAATCATCTCGGGGGTGCCACTAAAAAAGAGCGGTGACATGAACCGCTCTTTTTGTTATAATTGTTTACTGTGATAGAGGGCCCTGTAGCTCAGGGGACAGAGTAACGCCCTCCGAAGGCGGGGGTCGTGGGTTCGAATCCCACCAGGGTCACCATACAAAAACCATCTGCTCGCAAGAGATTAAAAAAAGATGGTTTTTGTTTTGACAAAATCTTCTTGACGGCATGGGGGATCAAATGATCTATTCAAAGATTTTATTTTTCAAATCGCTTACAGTTGATCCAAGACTTTCTGCGGCCTGTTTTATAGTATTATTTTCCGGATAATTCTCAGGAAGGCCAATTTTTATATACAGGTTTTTTATTGACAAATCAAGCAATGAGGATATTTCTGACATTGTCATAGACCCCGTGATATCTTTCATATAAACATTACCGATTTTACTTTGTCCTTTGTCATTGAGACCTTTATCTTTTCCATTTTCATGGATCCCAGATCCACTCCCGAATTTATTGGGTAATATTTGAAATGAATCTGTTGATTTGGCAGCAATAATAGGTGTGAAAAACAGTGCCAGAACTAAAAGAGTTGCCAATATTGGATGCAGAACAGTTTTTTTGCTGAAACCTGCATTTAATGCACCTTTTTTCGGGCACGTATTGACACATTCATTGCAGTTGATACATTCAGAATCTGTAATTTTTTCGCTCTTTGAATTCATGATATTTACATTCATTGGACATATTTTGTTGCAAAGGCCGCAATCAATACACTTATCTTTGTTGATGCGAACTGCGAAGGGGCTTATTTTGCCGATAATTGCATAAAAAGCTCCTGCAGGGCACAGATATTTACAGAAAAAACGCTCGTAAAAAAATGAACCTATAAGGGTTATAATAAGTAGTATAAACCCGATAAGATATATACTTGTCAATGATTGAAAATCTGCCATATGTCCCAGTGCATTATAAGGACAATACGGGGTGATCCAAAGAATGCCGGTCATCCAGGACATTGCCACAGTAAAAATCAGAACAAGGTATTTAAGATACCTGAATATACGGTCGATTTTAGTTGTAATAACAAATCTTCTGCCTTTAAAGATACTGCGGCCCAGATTCCCTAAAAACTCCTGAAGGGCTCCAAAAGCACATATCTGTCCGCAAAAAGATCTTCGAAAAACAATTGCTAGAGACATTGTTGAAATAAATATAATGAAAGTCCCGATCATTATCTTTTTAAAAAATGTTCCATAGGCTATTATACTCAGAGATGATGCGAGTCCTCCATAGGGACATAACCCGTGTATGGAGGGGGCGGCATACCCCAAGGTGTGTAATATGCTAGAAGAAATGATGAATAAAAGAAAACTGCCAAGGATAAGCCACCTTAAAAGTCTTGAGATAAAGCTGAGTTTTTTTTCTTCGTCATAAAACATATTGTTATCAGAAGTTTCTTTTTTTTGTTTCATTTTCCTTTTACCTTTCCCTTTCTCCTTTAATTTTTTTCAGTATACAGTAAAAATATGTGATTACCATAGCAAAAATATGTTTTGATTATGAAAGCTTGGAGATCATTCACTTTTAGAAAAAGGATAATTGTTCTACTTACAGGATCATATTTATAATCATTAGACTTTGCCCTGCAGGAACTGTTGCAATTTATGTTTATGTTTAGTATTATTAAATCTGTAGTCATGAAGAAAATCATTTTACCGGAAAGGAGGATCCATGGTTCTTGATATCATAGTAGCGGTGATACTCATAGGAACTACAGTATACGGCCTTAGAAAAGGGTTCGTTTTTACTTTCATTCATACTGTGGGATGGATACTGGCAGCGGTGCTGGCATATCTTGCAACTCCTTTTGTAAAAGAGTTTCTTGTGGAAAAAACTACGGTATATGAAGCCATTGAAGAGGATCTAAACCTCAGATTTTCTGATTCTGTGCCCGTAATGGAAACCTCAGAAAAAAGTGTACCTCTTAATATAAGCGATATCCTCCAAAATTCCGCTGAAATAGTTTCGTCCAAAATGGCAGAAATATTTGCAGGTCTGGTTTTCACAGTTCTGGTATTTATTGCGTTGCTTGCTTTCCTGAAAATAATACTGTGGCTTATCTTGAGACTTCTCTCAAGAGATTACCGCGACGGATTCGCTGGATTTGCTGATGGTTTTTTTGGCCTGATAGTCGGATTCATAAAAGGGGCTGTCATAGTATTTATATTCCTTGCACTTTTGCTGCCTGTGACAAATCTGATAAATCCGGATTCTTCTGAGATGATAGTGGAAACTCTGGAAAACTCTTATTTTGCCGGAGAGCTGTATGACAACAACTTTATAATGGTGCTTCTAGAGGGCTTTCTTTTCTGATTTTACATAATTTTTTTTGCCTGTTTTGCCCGACACCGGGAAGTTGCCGGGGCTTATTCTGTTTTCTTTGCCACAACTGCGAACCTGCCGTCTTTGGTATGATAGGCACATGTTGAAAGCGTCAGGACCGTGTCATCCTCATTAACTTCCACTCCCGTGTCATATTGAGAAAGGGATTTGCAGATACCGACATATTCTTTTAGCTGTTCTCCTGAAACTATACCTCCGTATTCATAGTATTTGAATTTGCCGGAGTTTTTTTTGTATATTTTGCTTCGGAAAACGGCAACCACTTCCCACTTGCCATTTTCTTCTATGGTGTCAAAAGTAAAAATTTTATGTTTTTCGTAAAAACCGGCATCCTCATAATTCAGTATATCGTGGAACATGGTGCCGTTTTTCATATTGTGGCCGTATATGAGCCAGTTTTTTGTAGGTTTAGTTATATCACTGGCGGCGTCCATAAAAGGAGTGCCGGAAAGGGAATATTCTTTCTTGAAATTTCTGCGCAGATAAAACTCCGGCTGAGATCTTGTCTGCATAACCGGGTAATCAACGTTTGTGTCTTCTATTTTTATCCATCCGATGATGTCGGAGTTCTGCCTGTAAAGGGCATCAAGGTCGTAGGTTCCGGAAACTTTAAGAGAAGAAAACTCCTTTTCGCTTTTTTGACCTTTCATGTAGTGGTCGATGAGAATGCCAAGGGAAACGACCAGGAGCACAAGGGAAATCACAAAGACTATCTTGCCGACAAGACTTATTTTATTTTTTTTTGCTTTTTCTTTTGTCATGGTGGGTTACCTGCTTTTTCCATTTTAGTTTTGTTTATTCTAACACGATTTTGTTGAATAGTCAGCCGAAATATGTTAATATGCAAAGGTATATGAACAGGTATATGCAGGAAGCTTTAATAGAAGCCCGCAGGGCCTTTGACCTTGGGGAAGTGCCGGTGGGAGCCGTAATAGTCAAAGAAGGCAGAATAATCGGCAGAGGACATAACTTAACAGAAAGCTCAAAAGACCCCACAGCCCATGCGGAAATCATCGCCATAAGACAGGCTGCAGAAAATCTCGGGGGATGGAGACTGACAGGCTGTGATATTTATGTGACTATGGAGCCCTGTAGCATGTGTTCGGGAGCCATCGTTTTGGCCAGACTAAAAAAACTTTATATAGGCACCATGGACAAAAAAGCCGGCGCATGCGGATCGGTGCTGAATATAATAAATGACAGCAGACTGAATCATTATACAGAAACAGAAACTGGCATCATGCAGGAAGAATGTGAAAGCATGATGAAAGAGTTCTTCAAAAAACTGAGAACAAAGAAATCGGAGGAAGATAAAACATGAAAAGAGCAGGCGTGCTGATAAGCCTTTCACTATTGATAATTATGCTTAGTACAGCTTTTGCATCAGCGGCACCTTTCGGCGTTGAAGAAACTTCTCCCAAAAACGGAGAAACAGGAATGTCCGTGGATAACATGGGCGTGAAAGTGTATTTTAATGAAGACATTTATTCCAAAGACAACCAGAAGGCAAATGCAAAACGCTGTAAACTTACAGATCCAAAAGGAAAAAAGGTACCTGTAAGAACGGTTTTCAATCCAAAAGAAAAAAACATAATGATGGTGCTGGCCGACACAGAAAAGGGAGCCAAGATAAAGGGGAGCACAAAATACAAACTGACCATTGAGGCTGGCTTTGTTTCCAGCAAGGGCAACATAATGGAAAAACCGGTAACTGTATCCTTCAAGACTCTGAACCCTCAGTCCAGTATGACTGTCAGTATGGTGATGATGGGCATAATGGTGGTGGGAATGATATTCTTCACATCAAGAGAAGCAAAAAAGCAGGCCCAAAAGGATGTCAGGAAAAAAGAAGAAGCAGTAAATCCCTATAAAGAAGCCAAAAGAACGGGAAAATCCGTTGAAGAGATAGTTGCGGCGGAGCAGAAAAAGAAGGAAAAACAGGCCGCAAAGGATGAGGCCAAGAAAAAACGCCATAAAGAAGAAAACAAAGTTGAAATATCTTCAGACAATATAAGGGTATCAAAACCCATGCCGATCTCACTGGCAGGAAGCACCTACAGGACTGGAAGGGCAAAAGCCGCCAGGATCGCCGAAGAAAAGGAAAAACAAAAAGCAAGTCAGAAAAGCAAGAAAAAGAGTAAAAAGAAGAAACACTGATAAATAAAAAATGGGCGGCTTTTCCGCCCATTTTGATTTTGCGGGAGAAACCATGAAAGAGGTAACCATCAATTCATATGGAAAAATAAATCTTTCCATAGATATAACAGGCAAAAGGGAAGACGGATATCACAGGGTCGAAATGATAATGCATCAGATCATGCTCCATGACGACGTCACATTGTGCTGGAAATCTTCCGGGATACCGGGTCCTGTAAATGACCAAAACAAAAAAGCCGGATGCGGAATAAAAATAAATGTTTCTTCCGATAAAAAATATGTACCCGCCGGTGAAGACAATATAGCATTTAAAGCGGCAGCACTTATGGCAAAGCATCACGGCAGGGGACTTTTGGGTGAAGTTGATATATTCATCAAAAAAAGGATCCCTGTGGCCGCCGGTCTTGCCGGGGGTAGCGGGAACGCTGCGGCTGTACTTCACGGGCTCAATGTTTTATGGGGACTTTCCCTGGGGACAAAGGAACTTTGCATTCTGGGAGAAAGCCTTGGAGCAGATGTGCCCTTTGCTGTTTTGGGGCAGGCAAGATGCAGCCCGGCAGTGGATGAAAAAACAAGAAAAGATCCCATGGCTTCAAGCTGTGCCTTTGCATACGGCAGAGGGACCCTGCTCAGACCGGTCACGCCGTTGAAAAGCTTTGTGGTCATAAGCAAACCGCCAATAAGTATTTCCACCGGAGAAGTTTACAGTGGCATGGACAAAAGAGAAATAGAGGTACATCCGGCGACAAAAGAGCTTATTTCGGCTCTTGATGAAGGAAATCATAAAAAAGTGGCGGTGAACATGATCAATGTACTTGAAATCTATACGCTCAGCATGTATGATGAGGTTGTGTATACAAAGAACAAGATGCTGGAACTTTGCAAAGATGAGCCGGTGATGATGAGTGGAAGCGGCCCCACAGTCTACGCTCTTATACAGCAGAAAAATAAGGCAAAAGATGTATACAATAAAATGAAGGAATACAACAGGGAGACTTTCCTTACTGAAACCACCCTGTAAAAAGGAGACAAGATGCTGAATTTTGAAATACAGAATCACAGGCCCTTGAGAGAAATAGTATATGAAGAGCTTAAGATGCAGATATTGAAGGGACAGATCGAACCCGGCACCAGGATGATGGAAGTTGAGATGGCCGAGGAAATGGGAGTCAGCAGAACGCCCATACGGGAGGCCATAAGAAAACTTGAAAAAGAGGGGCTTGTGACCATAGAACCAAGAAGAGGCGCCTATGCTTCACAGATATCCACAAAGGACATCGTGGACATACTCGAAGTAAGACAGAACATGGAAGGATTGGCAGCTTTTTATGCGGCACTTCGCATGAGTTATCAGCAGAAAGAGGAGCTCAAGAAAGTTTCAGAGGCTTATAATGCAGCAGTGGCGGCGGGAAGCACTCCTGACATGATCAAGTACGATACGGTTTTTCACCATCTTATAGTTGAAGGCAGCGGAAACAAGATCCTTGTACATATGGTAGAGCAGTTACAGGAACTGGTACTGCGTTTCAGATATATCTATTATGACGATTTCAGGAGAGCAGAAAAAATGCCTGCTGAACACAAAGAAATATTTGATGCAATAAAAAGCGGAGATACCGAAAGAGCCAGGACCGCCGCCGATGTGCATATAGACAGATTAAAAGAAATGATAGAAGACGAAAAAGTGCTGACCGAATGATCAGCACTTTTTCGTCTTTGAGAGGTTATGAGTTACTTTCAGAAAGAGTGAAAGTAATATCCAAAGTAGAACTGTCCCTTTCGATGATGTAGGTTATTTTATCCCCGGCTTTATGGGACATTATTATGGATTTTAAAGTTATGAAACTGTCTATTTTTTTGCC